>Ga0209654_1000019_pt1 | contig 196802 bp, 180 predicted proteins | sample SaaInl1SG_22_DNA_FD_184646 | JGI IMG/M metagenome (GOLD analysis project Ga0209654, IMG submission 184646) | Marine microbial communities from expanding oxygen minimum zones in the Saanich Inlet - ESP_161SG_22_DNA (SPAdes) (version 2) | ecosystem: Environmental > Aquatic > Marine > Intertidal... | reverse complement strand
AAGCGTGGGTGCTATTCCAAAAGGCTATTTATACTTTGCCATTGCCTTTTCGCTGTTGGTGGAGTTTTTAAATATGCGGTTTCGAAAGAAAAAAGCAACATTTTAAGACACGTCTTCTTAAGTTTTTTATTTTTTATAGATCTATGGTACATGTCTTTCTTGCCATCAGGTAGGTTTATAATGCGTACCTATTTTAAATAAGATGAGCCACAAATTACAGCTGTCTGCCGCTTGGCAAGAATGCGTGTTAGTGGGATAAATGAATTTGAACAACGATTAGCGAACGTCGATTTTAGAAGTTTTAGCTAGCTGAGTTATGCGCTACAACCCCAGCTTAGTAACGGGTAGGTCTGAAATCGTTAATCGGTGTTCCTTATTCTTAAATCAAAGTCCCGAATAAAGAAAGATATTGTTACAAACCTGTCTGCCGCTTGGCAAGAATGCGTGTTAGTGGGATAGATGAATTTGAACAACGATTAGCGAACGCCGATTTTAGAAGTTTTAGCTAGTTGAGTTATGCGCTAAAACCCCAGCTTAGTAACGGGCAGGTCTGAAATCGTTAATCGGTGTTCCTTATTCTTAAATCAAAGTCCCGAATAAAGAAAGATATTGTTACAAACCTGTCTGCCGCTTGGCAATAATGCGTGTTAGTGGGATAGATGAATTTGAACATCGAACAACGATTAGCGAACGCCGATTTTAGAAGTTTTAGCTAGTTGAGTTATGCGCTAAAACCCCAGCTTAGTAACGGGCAGGTCTGAAATCGTTAATCGTTGTTCCTTATTCTTAAATCAAAGTCCTGAAGGAAGGAATTGTTACAAACCTTCTTGCTGGCAAGACAAGCATCTGCTTGGGGAGGTTTCAAAAGAAAAAAGCTACCTCCTAAAGATCTAAGCTTATCTGCCCTTCTCCATCATCCTTTACTGGTGATGACACCTCTTTTACGTTATCCTCGGATTCTGCTGGATTTGTTTCACTTGAAGAAATTGAAGAATCAATAGCGGGTACTTCTTCCGCCTCGGTTTCAATTTCTATGGTTTCCACTTCGGGTTCAGGGGTATAGGGCAAGGGCTCATTTGCCTCAATGCTTTTAAGTTTTTCGGTTGTCAATTGATTCCCCATTGCCTTAATTCCTTTAGGGGCAATAAAATCTTCAAAAGAAACGTCTTGTGGGGCTTTCCCTTCTGCACCTCTAGGCTTGACAAAGTGTAGTGTACACACGGGTCGCCAATCTGTAGAAAACCACTCTAGCCTGATTTTAATTCCTTCTTGAAGAAAATCTTCCTCTTTGTCAGGGGTTTCTATCAAAAATCGTTTTCCAAAATAACGGTCTTTGGTGCCGTCAAAATATACTGCGGAAAGAGGTTTCTGAGGCTCCCATTTTTCTAACACTAGCATATCTGGCGGAAAATGCATACTCAAATCTGGAATTTGGGTTTTCACCACTCCTGATTGAGTAACAATTAAAATACGGTCTTCGCCTTTAAAGGCACCCAACAAACGTCCGCGTTCATCGGCATTAAGGCGTTGCACGGTTTCATCAAACCAAATTTTTCGAGGTTTTAAGGTAGAAACACCTTCCTCTTTTAAATCCACACGCTTAATGGCATATTTGGTCACCGTATTTCCACGTACACTCCTGCCCTTTACCACCAAATCGGCAAAATCTAAATCCCATTTTAGTTTTTTGATAGATCCACTTTGGCGCAAGTGAATAGTTACTACCTCAGCTTCTCCGTTGGGATTCGCTGAAAAATAATGCACCTTAGATTGCGGACTGCCGTTGGTAAGGTCGTAATGTTTATCTCTGGTTATTCCTGTTACCGCAAAACGTTTGATATACGAAGTACCGCCACGCCCATCTTGGTAAATCATGTTGTAAATGGTACGTTTATCTTTTTTCTTAAATACCGAAACATGGATGATGTTTTTACCTACAAAAGTTTTGCTTTCCACCTTGGTAACCATCATTTTTCCATCGTCAGTAAAAACAATAACATCGTCAATATCGGCGCAATCGGTAACATATTCTTCCTTTTTTAATGAAGTTCCCACAAAGCCTTCTTCTCTGTTCACGTACAGTTTGGTATTGCGCATGACTACTTTTCGGGCATCCACATCCGCAAATACCGACAGTTCTGTTTTGCGTTCTTTTCCTTCACCATAAGTCTTTTTAAGGCGTTTAAAGTAGTCCACAGCAAACTCAACAATATGCGCCAAATCATAGGCTACTTGGTCGAGTTCAGCTTCTAGAGCTTCAATTTTTTGTTGCGCTTTATCCAAATCAAATTTTGAAATACGCTTAATTCGGATTTCCGTTAAGCGCACCACATCATCGTCAGTTATTGCCCGTTTCAAATGAATAATATGCGGCGCCAATCCCTCATGAATGGCTTTAAGCACACCTTCCCAGGTTTCTACTTCCTCAATATCTCGATAGATGCGATTCTCAATAAAAATGCGTTCCAGCGAAGCAAAATGCCATTGCTCTTCGAGTTCATCCTTTTTCACTTCGAGTTCGGCACGAAGCAACTCTAAGGTATGGTCGGTAGAACGGCGTAGCATTTCAGAAACCCCAATAAAATTGGGTTTGTTGTCTTCAATCACACAGCCCAAAGGTGAAATGGAGGTTTCGCAAGCCGTAAAGGCAAAAAGGGCGTCTATAGTCTTGTCTGGAGATACATTTGGGGGCAAATGGATTTTAATCTCCACTTCAGCTGCTGTGTTATCTTCAATTTTTTTGATTTTGATTTTTCCCTTTTCGTTTGCCTTCAGAATGGAATCTATCAGCGAAGAGGTTGTGGTGGAAAATGGAATTTCGTTAATCACAAGGGTTTGTTTGTCTTCTTGTGCTATTCGTGCACGCACACGGATTCTGCCGCCTCGTAGACCATCATTGTAATTATCGGCATCCATCACACCGCCAGTAGGAAAATCAGGGAGTAGCGTAAAGCGTTTTCCCTGTAAATGCTTTATAGAGGCATCAATAAGCTCGTTAAAATTGTGTGGGAGAATTTTAGTAGATAAGCCCACGGCAATCCCCTCACCGCCTTGAGCGAGTAACATTGGGAATTTTACAGGTAAATGGATAGGTTCCTTCTTACGTCCGTCATACGAAAGTTGCCATTGTGTAACCTTTGGGCTGTAGACCACATCAACGGCAAATTTGGAAAGCCTTGCCTCAATATAACGGGAGGCTGCAGCAGAATCCCCCGTGAAGATATTCCCCCAGTTTCCCTGCATATCTATTAGCAAGTCTTTTTGCCCAATCTGCACCATGGCATCCGAAATGGAAGCATCGCCATGCGGGTGGTACTGCATGGTATGTCCAACAATATTTGCCACTTTGTTGTAACGCCCATCGTCTAAATCTTTCATGGAGTGAAGAATACGGCGCTGTACGGGTTTAAACCCATCTTCAATCGCCGGAACGGCACGCTCCAAAATCACATAGGAGGCATAGTCCAAAAACCAATCCTTGTACATGCCCGAAACACGTATCAACTGATCGTTCGAAATGTGTTGCTCGTCGTTCATGCCTCTACTTTGTCTAGCTCTACTTTAAGGTTATCGATAATAAATTCTTGGCGTTGTGGGGTATTTTTACCCATATAAAACGACAACAATTCGTCTATGGTCATGTTTTTGTCCAACATCACAGGGTCTAGGCGGATATCATCACCAATAAAATGCTTGAATTCATCGGGGGAAATCTCACCCAATCCTTTAAATCGGGTAATCTCGGCTTGTTTGCCCAACTCTTCTAGGGCATTGATACGTTCTTGCTCCGAGTAACAGTAAATCGTTTTCTTTTTGTTGCGCACCCGAAACAGTGGGGTTTGCAAAATGTAGAGGTGCCCGTCTTTGATAAGCTCTGGGAAAAACTGCAAGAAAAAGGTAATGAGCAACAACCGAATGTGCATCCCATCCACATCGGCATCGGTTGCAATTACAATGTTGTTGTAACGCAAATCCTCCATGGATTCTTCAATATTTAAAGCTGCCTGCAACAGGTTAAATTCCTCATTTTCGTATACAATTTTCTTCGACATCCCGTAGGAATTCAATGGCTTTCCACGAAGGCTAAACACCGCTTGGGTGTTCACGTCCCTAGACTTGGTAATGGAACCACTTGCCGAGTCGCCCTCGGTGATAAAAAGCGTAGATTCCAAACGGCGGTCTTTTTTGATATCGCCCAAATGCACGCGGCAATCCCGCAATTTCTTGTTGTGAAGACTTGCCTTTTTGGCACGTTCTCGTGCCAATTTACGAATCCCCGACAGTTCTTTGCGCTCCTTTTCGGCTTGTAAGATTTTACGCTGCAATGCCTCGGCGGTTACTGCATTTTTATGAAGGTAATTGTCTAGGTACTTTCCGACAAAATCGTTGATGTAGGTACGCACGGTTGGTAAATCGCCCCCCATATCGGTAGAACCCAATTTGGTTTTGGTTTGCGACTCAAATACCGGCTCCATCACCTTGATACTAATCGCAGAAATGATGGATTTACGAATATCAGACGGGTCAAATTGCTTACCGTAAAACTCACGAATGGTTTTGACCAACGCCTCGCGAAAAGCGTTTTGGTGCGTACCGCCCTGTGTGGTGTGCTGTCCGTTTACAAAAGAATGGTATTCTTCGTTGTATTGCGTTTTGCTGTGCGTTATGGCAACTTCAATGTCATCGCCTTTGAGGTGAATTACCGGATAAAGAAAATCTTCGGTGTTGTTGTTGTCTTCCAACAGATCTTTAAGACCGTTTTTAGACATGTATTTTTCTCCGTTAAAAACAATAGTCAAGCCCGGATTGAGGTAGACATAGTTTTTAAGCATTTTTGCCACATACTCGTGGCGGTAGCGGTATTTTTTAAAAATGGAATCGTCGGGAACAAAGGAAACGCCCGTTCCGTTGCGCTTTGAGGATGGCGTTAAATCCGATTCCTCTTCTAAAGTTCCTTGATTAAAACGTGCACTTTTCAGTTGCCCCTCACGAACGGAATAAACCAAAAACTCAGCAGAAAGGGCATTTACCGCTTTGGTACCTACCCCGTTAAGCCCAACAGACTTTTTAAAGGCACGGGTATCGTATTTTCCGCCTGTATTCATTTTGGATACCACATCTACCACCTTGCCCAGTGGAATACCCCGCCCGTAGTCACGTACAGAAACTTTGCCCTCATTGATATTGATTTCAATGGTTTTTCCGGCACCCATCACAAACTCGTCTATGCTGTTGTCGAGTACTTCTTTGAGTAAAATATAGATGCCATCATCGGGGGAAGAACCGTCGCCGAGTTTCCCAATATACATCCCAGGACGCATACGGATATGCTCTTTCCAATCGAGAGAGCGTATATTATCTTCGTTGTATTGAGTGGCTTGTGGCATGTGTGCTAATTTAAAACATCAACTCAAAAAAATACAGTACCCTCCAGTAAAGAAATTAACAAATACGAAGAGGAATTGTTAAAAGAGTATTCTATGGATAGTTGGTGAATTTTTAAATTAATTCAGAACTTTCTTTTGGGTATATGTAAGCTTAGCATAACGCAAGTTTGTAATGTATTCCTAACTTTAAGATCATTTCGACAGAGAAAAGCAAAAAGTAAAACACCAAATAACTGCTCTTAAAAACCCATCTAAATAGCAAGCCCCTTTATTCAGCAGCGGGAACTGTCGTAGGCTTTTGATAGGGCTGAAAAGGTTGTTTCATTAGTGAACCTACCCTACTGTTTTCGTCTTCGTTGGGAAATACATCTACGCCATACACAATTTTTTCTGCAGCAAGGTTTTTATACGTGCCCAACAGTCTATCCCAGCACGCAAAAATATTTCCGTAATTACTATCCGTATAAGGCAATACATAGTGATGATGAACTTTGTGCATATGAGGAGTAACCAACACATAGCTTAATAGCGTGTCTAGTTTTTTTGGCAGCGTGATATTGGCGTGGTTAAATTGGCTTAGCACTACCGAAAGCGACTGATAGAACATCACAATTCCTATAGGCGCACCCAATACAAACACACCAAAGAGTGTAAAGATAAAGCGTACTAAACTCTCTAGCGGATGATGACGGTTGGCAGTGGTGGTATCTACGTGGTGGTCGGAGTGGTGTACTAGATGCATCATCCAAAGGGGTTTTACTTTATGTTCGACCCAATGTGCCAAATAAGCACCAATAAAATCCAACAGCATTACGCCCAAAACCACATACAGCCAAAACGGAAGCGCAACAAGGTGCAAGAGTCCAAATTGGTTTTCCTGAACCCAATCAGCGGTAGCCAATAACAAAAATGCCAAGCTAAAGTTTACCACAATGGTAGTCAGTGTAAAAAAGAAATTGGGAAGTGCGTGTTGCCATTTTTTGTAATTGCGTTTACGCAATGGTAGGAGACCTTCTAAAAACCAAAAGAAGCTAATGCCGCCAATCAATATAATACTTCGATGCAGAGAAGGAATATTTTCAAAGTAAAAAATGAGTTGTTCCATGCGCCAAATATATTGATTTTAAGCTACTTACCGTTGAGCATCCGTTGAACGGTTTCGAGGGTCGTCATCAGCGTAATTTTATGTACCGAATCGTTGTAATCTCCTGTAGCAATACGTGTTTCTAGGGTTTGTATGAGTTCTGCTATTGTTTGTTCTTTGTTCATGAATAGGTAATTTAATACGCAGCAGCAAATGTAAAGTAATATCGTTAATGGCAGATATTAAAGCTAGTTCGTACTTTTACACAGAAAATTTTACTATGAAGCCGTTTAAATCGTCTGTAAGTTCCAAAAAGGCAAGTTATAAAGAGAACTATGCCGAAATGGAAAAATTGGTGCAAGAGTTGCAGCTGCAGCTTGCCAAAAGCCATAACCAAGGAACAGATGCCTCTGTTGCTCGCGCAAGAAAGCGGGGTAAGTTTTTAGCGCGGGAACGTATTGCACTTCTTTTAGATAAAAACAGTCCCTTTTTGGAGTTGATGCCCCTTGCCGGACTCACACATCAGGGAGGTTTTGGACCGGGTGGAACAACAGTTGCTGGTATTGGCTATGTAAACAAACGCTTGTGTCTTATCAACGCCAATTTGGGTACTCGTAAAGGCGGTGCAGTAGACTATGCCACTAGCTTAAAAGTATTGCGATTGGGGGAAATTGCGCTCGAAAATAAACTCCCCACCATTAACTTAGTAGAAAGCGGTGGTGCCAACCTCCCTGATCAAGATCGTGTGTTTAACAATTATGGAGCATCGTTTCGGGAAATGTCACGTCGCTCTAAATTGGGTATTCCTACGATTTCGGTTGTGTTTGGCAACGCGACGGCCGGAGGTGCCTATGTTCCTGGAATGTCGGACTACACCATAATGCAAAAAGATACGGCAAAAGTGTTTTTAGCTGGTCCGCCTTTGGTAAAAATGGCAACAAACGAAATTGCCAACGATGAAGAGCTTGGCGGTGCCATGATGCACAGTCGTATTTCGGGAGTAGCCGATTTTTTAGCAGAAGACGAGCAAGATGCCATCAGTATTGCCCGCGATGTGGTAAAGACCCTCAAGCCGGCACAACCTAACGCAGCCCCGTCAACGCCAGTAGTGCCTCCACGCTATGCCGCCGATGAACTTTTGGGTATCGTTCCAGCAAACCTAAAACGTGCTATAGATATACGTGAGGTTATCATTCGTATTATAGACAATTCCGATTTCACCGAATTTAAAACCAACTACGGGATTACCATGGTGTGCTGTTGGGCAAAAATTGACGGCTATCCTGTGGGCATTATTGCCAACAACGGTGTCATCTTTGCCGAAGCCGCCCAAAAAGCTACGCAGTTTATCCAACTCGCAAACAAATCAAATACCCCTTTGTTGTTTATTCACAACACCACCGGATTTATGGTAGGCAAGCAATACGAACAAAACGGGATGATTAACAGCGGAGCGCAACTCATTCATGCGGTTTCGGGAAGTACAGTGCCACATATTAGCCTTTTGATTGGAAACTCTTATGGCGCTGGAAATTACGCCATGTGTGGACGTTCGTTTCAACCACGATTTTTATTCTCCTACCCCAACGTACAATCGGGAGTAATGGGAGCCGAGCAACTTGCGGGGGTCATGGAAATTGTAAAACGTCAATCGGCAGCTTCTTTAGGAAAAGCCGTAGACGAAAAGCAACTCAAAAAGGAAAAAGATGCCATGTATCAAGATGCGCAACAAAAAGCTAGTGTCTGGCATGCAACTTCTGAGCTGTGGGACGACGGAGTGATAGACCCACGCGATACCCGTAAATACCTAAGTCTTTGCTTGGCAACGGTAAACAACACTTCCATTGAGGGCAGTGATGCTTTTGGGGTATTTCGAATGTAATTAAGAAAGTACTTTTTGATATAGTTCCTCGTAAATGGGTACAATGTTGTGTACATCAAAAGTGCATGCCTTGGCATATGCCTGCTGCTTTAATTTGACCAATAATTCTTTATCTGAAAGCAATGAAATGGCGTGTTTTGCCATAGTATCTACATCGCCAACATCTGTCAAATAGCCCGTTTCGCCGTGAATATTCACTTCAGGTAGTCCACCGGTATTAGAAGAAATTACAGGGGTAGCCGCTACCATAGCTTCCAATGCTGCCAATCCAAAACTCTCTGTTTGTGAGGGCAATAACATCAAGTCAGAAAAACATAAAATTTTACTCACCTCGTTGGTTTTTCCATAAAAAACAACATCGTCCCAGATATTCAATTCACGACAACGGGATTCCGCCGACAAACGGTCGGGACCATCACCAACCATCATGAGTTTTGAAGGCATTGCAGCACGGATTTTGGCAAAGATTTCCACCACATCCATCACCCGTTTTACCGGTCTAAAATTGCTTACATGGGTTACAATCACCTCGTTGGGCTTTGCTACTGTTGCACGTTTACAATTCAACCGAATCTTATCATAGCGTGCCACATTAATAAAATTGGGAACCACATGAATCTCTTTATGTACATCAAAAAAGCTAAACGTATCGCTTCGTAAATCTTTGGAAACCGCCGTTACAGCATCCGAATTGTTAATACTAAAGGTAACCGCAGGCTTGTAAAACGGATGATTCCCCACAAGGGTAATATCAGATCCATGCAAGGTAGTTACTACAGGAATATCAATTCCCGCTTCCTTGAGCATTTGTTTTGCCATGTAAGCTGCATAGGCATGCGGTATGGCATAGTGTACGTGTAAAAGTTCGATTTCATGCAGTTTTACCATTTCTACCAACAAACTCGACAGGGCCAACTCATAAGGCTGAAAATGAAAAAGCGGATATTTAGGTACATGCACCTCGTGAAAATGAAGGTTTCCAGCAAGAGATTGCAACCTAACAGGTTGTTTGTAACTTACAAAATGAACTTCATGACCTCTGTCTGCCAATGAGATACCCAACTCCGTAGCCACAACACCACTACCCCCATAGGTAGGATAACAAACAATAGCAATTTTCATAAACGGAAGGTGGCTTTAGGGAAGTGAATAATAACCATAGTGCAAATATCGGGAAAAGATTCAATAGCTTTCATGAATAACTATTGCTTCATTTTTACAGGAAAAACCCCCACCGCATTGTGCTTTCCAAAAAGAATTTTCGCTGTTGCTCTAGCAAACTCGGGCTGGTTTTCGTGTGCCCACAAGACATTGTAAAAGATAGTGAGATTTGGAAATTGATGTAGCGCATAAGGTTTGGCAAAAACAACCAGATAAACCTTATTTTGATTAGCCAATTGATGGAGTATGGCTGCATCTTTTTGAGGTAAAAAAGCATTTTTCCAAGGTGTAGAGGTATCCGCAAAAACACCCACTATAATCGTTTTACCACGCATGGGTTTTACAGTGTCTACTGATACGCTTTCTATACTTTTGGTAAACTCTTGAAGCTGTTCTAAAAAAGAATTGTCGTTTGCTTTTCCTAATGCCAAATAAGCAATGTCCCTATTGGGTATTAAAGGAAAATGATTGGGTTTTGCGTATACATTTACAATGCTTTTCAACGCTATTTGCTGTTTTAGATAGACATCTTCATAATTAGTTTTTAGTGCCTTTGCATCCGAAATTAGATTTTTTCTTTGATGTAAGCCCAACGCGTATTTTGCAGTTAGAATCTTCTTTACAGAAATCTCCAATCTTTCTGGACCAATATCCCCATTAACATAACTTGTTCTGATTGAAGCAATGGCTTTAGTAAGGTTTTGGGGTATTACAAGCACATCCGCACCCGCCAAAAAAGCTGCCAATGCAGGAGATTCAACAGATTGCGTTATGCCATTCATGTTCAGCGCATCTGTAAAAATTAAACCCTTAAACCCCAACTGTTTTTGCAACAAATCAGCAATCACTTTAGTAGAAACCGAAACAGGAATTGAATCTTTTTCGAGTGTGGGAATCCTCAAATGCCCAACCATTACACCCTTTACCCCGCCATCAATCAATTTTCTAAACGGCACTAAATCAATACTATCAAGTTGATTATTGGTGTGTGCAATTGTCGGGAGGCTTTTGTGTGAATCTACTATTGCAGCTCCATGCCCAGGAAAATGTTTTCCCACAGCAAGTATTCCAGCATCTTGTAATCCTTCCATAAAAGTGGTGGCTTGACGTGCCACTCGTATAGGATTGTCCCCAAATGCTCGAACACCTATAATGGGGTTTTTAGCTTCGGCATTTACATCTGCTACGGGGGCAAAGGATATATGAATGCCCATTTTTCGTTTGCGAACGCCCATGCGCTTTGCCAGCGCGTAAATCAAATTTTCGTCAGGCAAGGCTCCCAAGGTCATGGCGTAGGGATAGGGTGAAACGTCATCAAGACGCATTGACATCCCCCACTCTGCATCTGCAGCAATAAACAGCGGGACTTGCGAAACGCGCTGATAGCGTTGGGTGTCTTTTTGCTGTTGTGCTGAAGTTCCCTTAGAAAACAACACCCCTCCAATATGATGATTTCGAATGTGTTGTAAGGTTTGTTTTTGCTTTAGTGTATTCCCGTCTGGGTATGCCATAACCATAAAGAGCTGTCCGATTTTTTGGTCTAGCGTCATGGAAGTATAGACGCTGTCTACCCATTGGTGTTGCGACTGCGCAAACAACATAGTGGGAAAAAAAAATACCCAAAAAACGAAACGATGCATAGTCTAAAGGTAGGCTAAAAATAGCGTGCGTGCCAACTGTCTTTGGCAGGAACCTCCCATTGCGATAGAAATTCTCCTAAATTGATCACTAGATTATTAAAAACAATGGTGTTTTCGGTAACCGACTTGCTTTTGACCATTGCCTTAAAATCAAGTAGTGGCTTGTACGTGATATACTCCCCTTGCTTAAAACTTACGTTCATTTTGTCGAGAAGTATAACATCATACTCCTTTTCTAGTGCTTGCATAAAATGTACCGAGGCGTCAATAGAACAGCCCGTTGCAGCGTGTTGGGTTTCGTCTAGGGCAATAACAATAAATCGGTTATAGGGCATGGAAAATCCTGCTTGTAGCGCAGCGCCGTGAGCCGTCCATTGGGTAAGAAAAGTGGTGAGCTTTTCGAAAATCTCTTTCTTTTCTGCATCCGTAAAAGGTCTGCTGGAGGGATAAATCCAAATGCGAGCTTCGTTGCTTAAATCTTCAAAAGGGATGATCATATTATAAGTCTTGAGCCTGTTGAAGGAGTTCCGCAATATCCATAACGGCAATCCTACTCTCTTGTTGTTTGTTTTTTACACCATCCGTCATCATGGTATTGCAGAACGGACAGGCTGCCGCAATAATATCGGGTTGTGTTTCCAAAGCTTGCTCGGTGCGTTCAATATTGATTTCCTTGGTTCCAGCTTCGGCATCTTTAAACATTTGTGCGCCTCCTGCCCCACAGCAAAGTCCCTTAGCCTTACAGCTTTTCATTTCAACGAGTTCGCTTTCCAGTTTTAAGAGTACTTCTCTAGGCGCTTCATATTCGTTGTTGGCACGCCCCAAATAACAGGGGTCGTGATATGTAATCCGTTTTCCCTCAAACTTTCCGCCTTCGACTTTAAGTTTTCCTGCTTCAAGAAGCTGTTTTAGAAATTGGGTGTGATGCAAAACCTGATAATTGCCACCCAAACTCGGATATTCGTTTTTTAGGGTATTAAAGCAATGCGGACAAGCCGTTACAATTTTCTTTACCTCATAGCCATTGAGGACTTCAATGTTCGTTAAGGCTTGCATTTGAAATAGAAACTCGTTCCCAGCACGTTTTGCAGGGTCTCCAGTGCAACTTTCCTCTGGTCCAAGCACGGCAAAAGACACCTCAGCATTGATGAGTAATTTTACAAAAGCCTTAGTGATTTTTTTGGCGCGCTCGTCAAAGCTGCCGGCACATCCCACCCAAAAAAGCACCTCAGGTTGTTTGCCCTGAGCTGCCAATTCGGATATTGTGGGTATGTTAGTCGTGTGCTCCATCATCAAAGACTTCAATGGTAACCTCTTTCTCTACCAAATCGGTGAATTTACCGTTGTAACGAGTAGCACGCACCAAATGATTGTCTACCCAGTGATAATTCCCCCCACGAGGTTTCCCCATAAGTAACGAGTGGTACTTAAAGCCATTTTCGTTCAGCCAAGTTTCGGTTACCCCACGGTGTTCTTCAGTACGGGAGGTAAAAAAGCAAATCACATGCCCTTCGGCATACCAACGATTAAGCGTTTCTAAGGCATCTGGATATACTTTTGCCGTAGCCATGCGCTCGGGCTCTTCGTTAGGGATATCGTCACAAATGGTACCATCAATGTCTATCAAGTAGTTTTTGATACCCTCGGGCAATACCGGACTTACGTGTTCGCCGTCTTCTAATTTTTCTTTAAGTAATTGATCTACTTTTTCTTTATCCATGTTTATGTATTTAATTCTTCGCGCCAGGCTAAACGGTCTTGTTGATTGAATGGCCAAGGAGCACCGTTGTTTTCTACATTGGTCATCATTACATTTAGTTCTGAAGGAGCCGCCGATTGTTCCATTACCAAATAACGGCGCATATCCATGATTATGGACAGCGGATCTATGGCAATAGGACAGGCCTCTACACAAGCATTGCACGACGTACACGCCCACAATTCTTCTCTGCTAATATAATTATCTAAAAGGGTATTTTGATTGGGGTCTTCCCTTTTGTTTAAAGCTTTTCCGACTTCGGTAAGTCTATCCCGTGTATCCATCATGATTTTACGGGGTGATAATTTCTTTCCGGTCTGATTGGCAGGGCATTCTGCGGTGCATCGTCCACACTCGGTGCATGAATAGGCATTCATAAGTTGTACCCAATTCAAATCGGTTACGTCCGCTGCTCCAAAAGTAGAGGGAATAGCGTCTGTGGCAGGTGTTGCATACGGGTCGGCGTTTGGGTCTAACATAAGTTTTACCTCGTTGGTAACCGCTTCCATGTTTGGGAGCTTCCCTTGGGCATCCAGTTTTGCAAAATAGGTATTTGGAAACGCAAGAATAATGTGCAGGTGTTTTGAGTAGTACAAATAATTCAAAAACAACAAGATGCCGGCAATATGCAGCCACCATGCGGTGCGCTCTACAAGAATAACAGTTTCGGCAGGCATTCCATCAAAAAGGGGTAGTAAAAACTGACTTATTGGGAAACTCCCCGCTTGCACATAATACGCATCTTGCGCGACGGTTTGCAACCAATAGTCGGCGGCATTCATCGTGAGAAACAATCCCATGAGTACCACTTCGGCATATAAAATAATATCGGCATCCCATTTGGGCCAGCCTTTCATTTCAGGCTTCCAAAAGCGTTTGATACGCATGACATTACGGCGTGTCCAAAAGAAGAAAACGCTTAGCAACACCAAAGCAGCAAAAATTTCAAAAGTGAAAATAAGAACATCATAAACACCACCCAAAAAAGGTGCAAAAACGCGATGCGTGCCTAAAAAACCATCGATAACAATTTCGAGCAATTCAATATTAATGACAACAAACCCTACATAAACAATAACATGCAACGCTCCTGAAATGGGTTTTCGTACCATCTTGGATTGCCCCAAGGCAATACGCGCCATATGCAGCCAACGTTTTTTGGGTTGGTCATTTCGGTTTGCAGGATTACCGAGTTTAATGTTGCGAATAATACGTCGCACATTTCGTATAAAAAGCCCAACCAGTACAAAAAATACTATTACAAAAGCAATGTTTGGTACGTAAGCGGTCATTCCTACTCGGGCTTTTTAGGTTTTTGGTAGGCCTTATTTTTTTTCCCAAAAAGCGAAAAGTGAACATAGCGTTTTGGGTTTAGACGCATGTCCTCTAGTAGTAATTGCGCCTGATTACTGGTTTCATTTAGGACATTGATAAGCGAATCGCTATGCACCAATTTACCTAAAGACCCTTCCCCTGAGGCAATTTTGTTGGTTATTATTGCCAGGTCTTGTGAGGTTTGTTGTAAGGAACGAATGGTCTCACCTAGTGGTGCTTGCTGCAACGAATCGGTAATGGTAGCCGCATTTGATGCAGCGCGTTCTAGAGAAACAAATGTTTTGTTTAAGGTTCCCTCAGGGGTATTTAAATTTTTGTTTAGTGAAGCTGTTAGTCCCGCTAAGGATGTTGTGGTTTGCGTAAAGCGATCTATAGATTGTCGCAATGCCTCTTGACGTTGCACATCCATCACATTGTTTAACGCAATAAGCACCGAGTCGGCATGAACAATCATGCTTTCAATTTTCTCTTGCAGCGGAGATAGTTTTTCATTAACCAAATCGGTCAATCCGGGTGCAATTTTTGTTTGTAGCGTATCACGATCTATGGCTGGTGTGGCATTGTCAAAAGCAGGGATTATGGCAAGCCCTTTACCCCCGATAAGCCCCGATTCATAAATTTGAGCGGTACTGTTTTTGGAAAAAGAAAAGTCGTTTTCTACGCGGAAGGTGACCAAAATTTTGCCAGAGGGCTGCAGTAATTCACTCGATTCTACAGAACCCACATGAAAACCGTTTATGGTAACAGGTGTGCCGTTGACCAAGCCTTCTGTATTGTCATATATGCCATAAAAAACACGGTCAGAAACAAATACATCATTTGATTTGAGATAACTAAACCCAATGAGGAATAAAGCTACTCCAAAAATAAAAAGTAATGCGGTTTTGATTTCGTTTGAAAATTTCACCCTAGTGCAATTTTTTCAAAAATACGGATTATTTAGCCAGTTCAACCCCTTTAATTAGATTTCATTTCAGGAGTTATTGACACTTCTTCTTCACCAGAAAAAGCTTTAATATAGGCGCCTTTATAACCTTTTGCGGCAACATTTTTTAAGGTTGCTTGAGCTTTCTTGTAGGAGGTGAATTCACCAAAATAATACCTGTACAGACTCCCTTTTTGCAATCGGGTAATGGGTGCTAGACCCTTAAAATTATAGGATGCTGTTTTCATTTTTCGGGTACTCGCCGCAATCTGAATGCGGTAAATCACCGCAGGCGTATTGGTTGTATTTGCTATTGGGCTATGCTGCTCAGCTGGGTTTTCATCCATAACCAAACCGTCAAAAAGAGTACCATCGAGGGAAGATTTGTATTTCATGATGGCTCTTGCAATAGCCTTGCTCATTTCGTCTTGTCCTTTTTTTGAGTTCAAATAAGCACCTTCTTTAGCATTGGTCAAAAACCCGGTTTCCACCAAAACACTAGGCATGTAGGTATTGCGGAGCACCAAAAATCCAGCTTGTTTTACGGTGCGATTTTTTCGCTTGAGATTTTGCACAAAACTCTGCTGTATATGGTTTGCCACTTCAATACTTTGATTTAAATAATCCTCTTGCATGAGCACCAAACTAATCACAGATTCGGGGTTGTTTGGATCAAAACCATCATATTCCTGCTCATAATTATCCTCTAGAAAAATCACGGAATTTTCTTTCTGGGCAATTCGAAAGTTATCTTGGTTCCGATGTAAACCCAAAACAAAAGTTCCTGCGCCATAAGCGTTGGAATTATGTGCATCGCAATGAATGGAAACAAATAAATCTGCCTTTGCCTTGTTGGCGATATTCGCTCTACCGTTTAGTGTTATGTATTTATCGCTTGTACGTGTGTAAACGACTTTAACCCCATTTTCTTTTTTAAGCAACTCACCGGTCTTTAAGGCAATATTAAGCACAATCTTTTTTTCGTAATAACTATTCCCTCTATTACCAGGATCTTTTCCGCCGTGACCCGCATCAATAACCACTGTAAAAGGTTTGTCGTTTTGAGCATAAAGTTTGTGGTGATTTGAAAAACCCACAAGAGTAATAAACGTTACTGCAATAATGAGGCGCATACTGGATAAAATATATGTATTTTTGAACCGAACCAAGTTGAAATCCTTGTCAAAAATAAGACATAATTCCGGTATTCCTTTTTTGGTATGTGCTGTTACATTCGCAATAAGCTTGTTTTCAGTTGCTTTAGCCCAAGAAATAGTTCCTGCTGCAGACTCAATCCCGGTGATTGAGCAAGATTCTATTGCAAAAAAAGAACCTGTTTTGTTGGATAAAATTAAGCGTCATGCGGAGGGCTACATGACCATCGACCGAAAAGAGAACAAGCTCTACATGTATGATGGTGCCGAATTGTATTATCAAGATATCGAACTAAAATCTGGGGTAATTGTGTTGGACTACAAAACAAACGAGGTTACCGCTGGACGCATTAAGGATTCATTGGGCGCATTGATTCAACCCCCATCGTTTAGACAAGGTTCAGATGAGGTTTTTCCAGATTCTATTCGGTTTAATTTTAAAACTAAAAAAGCGATAATATGGAATTCGCGTAGTGAACAACAGGGCATGAACGTTAAGGCATCGGCAACCAAAAAGCAAAACGACTCGGTGTATTATTTACGCAATGCCAAACTCACCACCTCCGAAAATGTAGACGATCCAGATTATTATATTCGTGTACGAACAGCAAAGTTTGTTCCGCAACGCAAAATGATTGCAGGGCTAAGTAATATGTATATTGCCGACGTTCCTACTCCTCTATTTTTCCCATTTGCCTATTTCCCAATGACACAAAATCGCTCTACGGGCTTTTTGTTTCCTACCATTGGTGAAAACTTTAACCGAGGATATTTTTTACAAAATGGCGGATACTATTTTGTGCTTAGTGATAACCTAGATGTAGCGATTTTGGGAGACTATTACACCAACGGAAGTTATGGGTTTCGAGTAGAAAACAACTATAGCAAACGCTACAAGTACAGAGGGAATTTTGCCTTTAGGTATGAGAATTTAATTAATGGCGAGCGTGGACTCCCCAACTACAGCAAGTCTACTATTTTTAATTTGCGTTGGTCGCATAGCAAAGACAGCAAATCTAATCCAAACAGTCGATTTTCAGCTTCTGTAAATCTTGGAGCAAGCTCATATTTTAGAGAGTCTTTGAATCAAATAAACACCAATAATTTTTTAAACAACACGCTAAATTCCTCCATTTCCTACACAAAAACTTTTCCCAAATATCCTTCGGTTAATTTATCACTATCAGCAACACACAGTCAAAACACACAGAGTAAATCGGTGAATATGACGCTCCCCTCACTAACTGCAAACATGGAGCGCATTTATCCCTTTGCCAAACGCAATGGCATCAAAAAGGGATTGCTGCAAAACATTAACTTTCAATACACCATGCGTGGTGATAATCGCATAAACACAACTGACGATATCATTTCATCAAAAGGACTTTTATATGGGGCAAAATCAGGGATGAGACACTCCATTCCGATAGCTACGAATTTCAAGATTGCTAAGTTTTTTAATTTTGCTGTAGGAGGAAATTACAATGAGGTGTGGACCAACGAAACCATACGCAAAAGAGATTATGACCCTGCCCTACAAGCCCTGCCAAAGCAAGATACTATTAGAGGGTTTGATCGTTTTGCACAATATAACTTTAATGGCTCTATGGGAACTACAATCTATGGGGTATTTAATTTTAAGGAAGACAAAAAAATTCAAAGCATACGCCACGTAATAAACGCAAATGTAAGTTACAGTAACAGTCCTAGTTTTGAGCAATATTATGATGAGTATATCATAGACGCGAATGGAAACACGGCTGAGTACACCCGTTTTAGTGGCGGGCTCTATGGAAGTCCTGGAAACAGAAAGTCAAGTTCTTTAGGTTTTACACTTCGAAATACCCTAGAAGCAAAAGTAAAAGATCGGGATTCTACCAAAACAGAACTCAAAAAAATAAAGTTGCTAAACAATCTTAACTTTTCAACAAACTACAACATCACAGCAGACTCATTGCGGTGGAGCCCTGTTCGTATGAGTACTGCTATTCCACTGCTGAACAATAAAATTAATGTAAACGTAGGCGCCACTTTTAATCCATACGCAATAGATGAAAACGGAAAGGAGTATAATACGTTTAGTGCAGCAGTTGGCGGACCTTTATTGCGAATGACGAGTGCTAATATAAATTGGGGGCATACCTTTAACAGTTCGAATAAAAACAAAACTTCTAAAAACGCTCAAAACAGCATTCCTGGGCTAGACAATAATCGTGCTTTGGATGAGCAACGGAACAATTTTAATGAAGAGGATGAATTTGATGAATCTGAAGATGACATTGGACTATATACCACAAATATCCCTTGGAGTTTAACGTTGAGACATAGTTTTACGTATTCAAATAGGATGAAAGAACGCCAAATCAGCAACAACTCCCTCATGGCATCCGCCAATGTTTCGCTAACACCCAAGTGGGGAGTAAACATTTCATCTGGATATGATTTTAAAAACAAAGGAGTAACGTTTACGAACCTAAGTATAGACCGAGATTTGGACAGTTGGAATATGAATATTTCATGGACACCCTTTGGATACCGTCAATCGTGGTATTTCTTTATTGGGATAAAGTCAGGAATGTTGCGTGATTTGAAATACGAGAAACGAAGAGAACCCGATAAAAGACTATAATTTAATACTATGAAAAAAATCATTAAAACCGAAAACGCTCCTCTACCCATTGGACCTTACAATCAAGCCGTATTAAAAAATGACACCCTATATGCTAGTGGACAAATTGCCATTGACCCAAAAACAAATACACTCATTTCAGGGGATATAAAAGCGGAAACCAAACAAGTAATGGAAAATCTAGCTGCTGTATTAAAAGCAGCCAATATGGACTTTTCGCAAGTTGTGAAATGCAGTATTTTTATTTCGGACATGAACGATTTTGCCGCCATTAACGAAATCTATGGAGGATACTTTGACAACGATACGGCACCTGCGAGAGAGACTGTTCAAGTGTCTGTACTGCCCAAAAATGTGAATGTAGAAATTTCCTTAATAGCGATTCGCTAAAGAAGGTTTTTGTGGTATTCCACCAAACCGTCTATAGGTTTTTTTAGCACTTTTCCTGTTGTAAGTCCAAGGCTTGCCATCACTTCCTTTAGTTCTTGTTGCAAATAAAATGCAATAGAGCCAATGAAATGGACAGGGACATCTTTGGCATTTTCGAATTGTAGGATTTGGTTTCTAGCAAACAAATCAAAACCTTTTTTGATTAAGTTTTGACTGTATTCGTTTTCCTTGTTTTCGATGAGAAAACGCGCAAAAGTTGCTAAATAAGTATTTGGATTTGGCTTTTTATAGAGGTTCGTTTTAATCGTCTCAGAAGACAAATCGAAAGATTCATCAAAGACTTTTGCCATCTCATTTGGAATTTTATTAAAGTAGTAATCACGTAGCAATTGGCGTCCAAAATAGTTTCCGCTCCCATCGTCCATTAAAATATAGCCTAATGATGTAATGCGTTGTTCTACTGTTGCTCCGTCAAAATAACTGCAATTTGAACCTGTTCCCAAAATACAAACAATGCTTTTTTTGTCGGGTTCAGCAGCTGCATATACTGCGGCATACGTATCTTCCTTAACTTCGATGATAGCTTTTGGAAAGATGCCTGAAAGCACTTTTTGTAACAATTGACGGGGCGGATGCGTTCCACATCCAGCCCCGTAAAAGTGAATTTGATTCACCAACTTGCGTTGGCGGTATAAATCGTAATTGTTGACAATGCGTTCCTCAAGAATTTGATCGGTAAGAACCTGCGGATTAAGACCTTGCGTTTGGGTCTCAAAAGCTATATTTCCATCAGTATCTAACGCAATCCAATCCGTTTTGGTTGAACCACTATCAACAATAAGTTTCATGTGCTTACAGTTGACTTACATGAAGTGACAAGTCTAACAGTTTGTTAGAATACCCCGCTTCGTTATCGTACCAAGAAACAATTTTAAAGAAAGAACTATTTAATTCTATTCCTGCATTGGCATCAATAATAGATGTCCGGGCATCGCCGATAAAATCTTGAGAAACGACAAGTTCTTCGGTATAGCCTAATACACCTGCTAAAGCTCCCTCAGAAGCAGCTTTTAAAGCTTTCATAACACCCGCATAGCTAGTTTCAGAAGACAATTTAACTGTCAAGTCAACTACAGAAACATCAGCCGTAGGCACACGGAATGCCATACCTGTAATTTTACCCTCTAAGGAAGGAATTACCTTAGTTACTGCTTTTGCAGCACCTGTAGAAGCAGGAATAATGTTTAATAACGAAGAACGCCCCCCTCTGTAATCCTTTCTTGAAGGACCATCAACAGTCATTTGTGTTGCAGTAACGGCGTGTACCGTTGTCATTAACGCCTCTTCTATACCAAATGCATCGTTAAGCACTTTGGCAAGAGGTGCCAAACAGTTTGTAGTACATGAAGCATTTGAAACAATAGTATCAGCTGCAGTAGCTTCGTTGTGGTTTACCCCCATTACAAACATTGGAGCATCATTAGATGGAGCTGAAATAACTACTTTTTTGGCACCTCCATCGATGTGTAATTGTGCCGTTTCTAGTGTTGTAAAAATACCTGTACACTCGGCAACAATAGAAGCGCCAACAGCATCCCATGCTAGGTTTTTGGGATCACGCTCAGCAGTGATGCGGATGGTTTTTCCGTCTACGACCAAATGCCCATCTACAATTTCTATAGATGCATCCACAGTTCCGTGTACAGAGTCATACTTTAACAGGTATGCTAAGTGCTCAACATCTAGCAAGTCATTGATTGCTACAACATCGATATCATCTCTGTTTAGGGATGCGCGAAAGACCATTCGACCAATACGACCAAATCCGTTAATTCCAATTTTAAGGGTTGACATAGTTTATATAATTTATAGTTTAAAGTCTCATTATTTCTGATACGCGAACAAGTTCCATATCAATTTTAGATTCCCCTTTGATGGCTTTCTTCAAAGGAGTAAATGTCATTTTTCCATCAGCAATACCTACCATATTTCCGGAGATGCCGTCACGAAGTGCCTCAACAGCTTTTAGCCCCATACGACTTGCCAAAACGCGGTCGAAACAAGTGGGAGCACCCCCACGTTGCATATGCCCAAGTACAGAAACACGCACCTCATAATCAGGGAGGTTTCCTTCGATATATTCTGCTAATTCAAAAACATTTTTACCAATTTTATCACCTTCAGCAACCATTACAATACTGGATAGTTTGCCCGATTTCTTGGAGCGTTTTAAGGAATCCAATAAACGCTCAAGCCCCATATCTTCCTCAGGAATAAGAATTTCCTCTGCACCAGCACCTATACCAGAATTCAAGGCTATATGTCCAGCATCGCGCCCCATGACCTCAACAAAGAACAGACGGTTGTGTGAAATTGCCGTATCTCGAATTTTGTCCACGGCTTCAACTACAGTATTTAGTGCCGTATCGTAGCCAAGTGTGTGAGAAGTACCATAAATATCATTATCTATCGTGCCAGGGATACCTATAACGGGGACATTAAATTCTTGTTGGAAAATCAACCCTCCAGTAAAGCTACCGTCACCACCAATGACAACTAAGCCTTCAATTCCTCGCTTTTGAAAATTAGCATAGGCTTTCTCTCGACCTTCCTTAGTTCTAAACTCTTTGGAACGTGCAGACTTTAAAATCGTGCCGCCCTTATTAATAATATTGTTAACTGCCCTGGGACCTAACGAAATGATATCATCTTCGATTAAACCTTGATAACCTCGTTTTACACCAAAACAAGAAATCTTATAAAATGCACAAGAACGCACTACAGCACGAATAGCTGCATTCATGCCAGGAGCATCACCACCAGAGGTTAGTACTGCTATTTTAGAAATTTGAGATGAATTTGGCATTGAGAGCTTTATGAAAAATTTTGCACAAAATTATAAAATTTAAGGTATAAACAACATTAAATCTTAGAATGTTTTAGACTCTTTTTTATTAAATATCCTAGCCATGAGGGCGTTAAAGGAATTGAAACGCACTTGATAATTGAGCCCAACACCTTGAGTGAAGCCTAAATCATCACCAAAATACTGAAATTCATTTTCTCTGTTAAATACACGCCCGCGCAAGGTACCCGACGGGTTAAGTAAAAACTCCACCTTCAAATTTCCAATGATTGTCGTTTCTTCATCGCCACCTACAGGAACGCCTACTTTGCCATCTATAAGGATGCGTTCATTGATATTTGTGGACAAACTCACCCCTAACCTATCGCGATTTTTTATTGAAACTGCAGCATTTCTATCTCCTTGCAAATAATTAAGGCTTAAATTAAGCTTATCGTTACTACTGGTAAAAATATTATCAAAAATCCCTGATGCTTTCTGAAAAAGATTATTTGTAAGGGTCTGACTTGAGATTGCCGCCAAAGAAACCTCGTTGATGAACGCACCTTGCGACAATAACGAAATCGCTTGTAGTTGCCTTCTTTCCTGATCATTAAGCCTGTAATTAAGTTCGTTTTTCATTACACCAGATGCATTGGGAAAATCAATTTCAAAAGTTGGGGTTTCCGGGTTTAATAGGTTGCCAAACAAGTTCACAGTCACTTCCGTTGGAATTTTTTGACTAACGTTATCACCCTCCAACAAAATAGCGGGATTTGCACCCCCAGGCACATTATATACTGCCTGCATATTTATTTGTGCGCCATATGGGTCACCGTCCCAAACAATAGTACCTCCAGGACGTAAAAGAAAATCCTTATCAATTAGACCTAGGTTTTTAAAATTATACTCCCCATCAAGAGCAATAAAGTCACCCCAAATGGCAAACGAACCTGCAGTGTCAATTTCCAATAATATGTTTCCTGCACCCTTGCCGCGCAACGAACTTTTTGTTTCTGGATCAACAACAATCTCTACCTCAGCATCTGGGGTTACGTCTAAATCAAAATATAATTGTAGCCCATCTACTTTGGCAGCAAGCGCTTCATTGCGCTCATTACGGGTCTCTTTTGAAACAAAATTGATAAACGATACGTCGCCAATAGCAGTGTCATATTGAATGGGAATAAACAAATTTGTATTGGGTTCTGTTTGTCCAACAACCTCAATTTGCATGTTAGAAAAAGGACCTGATAAATGTGCACTCCCACTAAGAAATGCATTGCCATAATATAGCGCGGTTTCTGAAAATTCTGTAGCCAAAACATTGAGATTATCAGCTTCAATATTCATGTCCAAACGCCAATCTAAAAAAGAGCTATGCTTCAAGTTTCCATCCAAAGTTCCATACTGATTTATGTCAGAGGAAAAAGCTGCATCTGCAATGCGTATTTCATCTTTTTCAAAAACAAAAGGCACTACTTTTTCAAATGTGTATTTGGTATTTAAATAAGGAACGCCCAAAATAAAATCATCTACATATAAAACTCCTTTTGGCACAAGTTCATTTTTTTGAGATAACAATTGTAAAGTTCCATTTGCTTTACCACTAAATGGAGCAAAAACCCCTTGAGTTAATCCCTGTAAAACAGTTAAATTGTAATCATTAAATACCGCATTGATATCCCAAACAGGTTTGTAATCGTTTATACCAACAGTTCCTGTTGCACGAATAACCTCATTAGCATTTTCTACTATACGGAAATCCAGTTTATAATCCTGTTGTTGTTGGGATTCAAGTGTCAAAAAGGCATTTCCGAGAGGGACTTTGTTCAATGCAAGGCTGTTTATTTTTAGGTTAGAATCCCCACTAAATCCTGTATCAGACTGCTGGACGTTCAAAAATCCATCTACTATTCCTTCCCAGTTATCACGCTCAAAAGACAACACATCACTAAGAGCCATTTGCTCAAAATTTAAGTTTAGCGAAAATGATTTTTCTCCCCGTTGAGATGCTTCCGCAGCAAATACAGAAGTACCGCTTCTAAGTATTGCTGGAGAGAGAATGAATTCATTTATGCCTTTTGCAGTAAGCGTTGGTGTACTTTTCATGTCCAATTGCCATCGCTTATTATTGAAAAAGAAATCCGCACTTTGAATCACCAAAAGCATTTCAGATTTTTCATTAATTGTAAAAGAGGTGTTAAATTGGTTGGTATTTTCAGGTGTATTTGCCGAAGAAAACTCTATACGTCCATACAATTTGTCCTTAATTTTTGAATTAATCCAATTGATATTGGTAAAATGTGTTTCGTTAGATGTCAAAGCATCAACTGTTAATAGCGAATGATATAATGGGTTTTTTGTGTCAATCTGAAGGGTTGTGTTGGTAAAAACAGTGTTATTCACAAGTAGACGTGGAGCAAGAAAACTAATTTTAAAAAGTTCTTCGTTGGGGTTGATTTTGCCCTTAATAAAAGTATTGTCGTCAATAGATATATCTTCTCCCAAAAGTGCTGTTGCAATTTTGTCTTTAATATTAAAATTAAAGTCTACGTACTGCCCGGGAGAAACCTCATAAGGGATAAAGTTTTTGTACTGACTTCCCAAAGCATTTTGTATAAGTTTCGACAATTCAGTAGGCTTAAATTTACCTATCATCAGCCCCGATGCTATATCTTCTGAGCTAAGATTAATAACCCTAACACCATTTACTAGCCTCGATTGTGCAGCAACAGCAGAAAACACATGTGTTTTTTGTGGAGTAACAAGCTTCCCTTGTTCTATGTATAAATCGCCAATCATTTCATCAATGGTATTGCCTTGCAACGCCAAGTCTATATCCCCTGAAAAATTGCCAGTAATAGATTCTGGAATCCAGCCAAGAGACGAAAAATCAGCTCGATTGATAGTGGCAGTAAAAGAAAAATTTCGCACAGCCGCAGCAAAGTCAATATCGCCATTCAATTCCAAATCAAGGGCATTGTCGCTAACACTTAACGTTCCATTAAATTGCTCAGGGTTTAATTTACCAGAGAGCGCAACCGTATCATATACATAATCACGATATACAAAATTTGTAAGGGTGCCTAAAGCTTGCGCCTCTAACCTATCGAAATCAAATCCAGTTCCTGAAAGAGTAATGTCAAAACCTGAAGTGCCTAAAGTTGGTATTGCAGTTATCGCTCCGATATCGAAAGAATCGGAACGCAATTCAACTGTGTATGACGGTTTCGTTATTTTTTCTTGATATTGTGCCTTTACATCTAATTGTCCCAAAGAGGTGTTCAACAAAGTAGTAGCACGCCAAACAGCATTTTCCAATGTAAACTTTCCCTGTGTGGAAACAATGCCCGCTCCCTCAATTCTTTTCTGGTTGCTATTAGAGATGGTTTTTGGCAATAAACGCATAATTTCAGAAGTGCTAAGTGCCCAAGCTCCTGAAAAATAACGTTGATTTTTATCTAAGAATTTTTGACTTTTTAATGAAAATTTCAAATCGGTATTTTCACGTTGTATCCTTGCATTGGACAGTATAAAATCATTTAGTGTACCCTTAAATATTCCACTAAAATCAAAGGCTCCAACTGTCGCGTTAGAAAATATTTTTGTTATATCATCTTCGCCCAACGCTGCATTTTGAATATCCAGATCTATAACAACCGTGTCAACAAATTGCTGCAATCCAGATTTAGGATAATCCAAAAGAATCTCAGCATCCACAACACTTGACGGCGTTTGTATGTTGGCATCAGAAAGAAGCATCTGTGTTGGCGAATACAAATAATGCCCCGACAGCGATGTAATACGCATATTTTCCAAGCTCGTTTTCGTATCTAGGTGAATTATGTCTGCCTCAATGGTATCACCCAAAATCCCAAAATTCTCAATATCAGCATTTAGGTTGGAAAAAAGCAATGGGTTCTTGGAGTCATTTTTATTGAAAATCAGCAAGTTTGATTTCGTTAAACTAATCGCTGAAACATAAAAAGAAGTAGTGGAATGTCCCCGTTTATCATTCCCTTTTAATCCCTCAAAAAAGATATCCATATTTGACTTTTCTTCCCCTTTGTAGGTAATGATATTCGTTTTAACATTTCGAAGCGAAACCTTACCAAGATTGTTATCGCCCTGAAAGACAGCCCGTAGTCGCAAAGCAGGCACATCAAGTGTGCCTATGTATATTAACGTATCTTGCTTATGATCAAGTGCAAGAACATCATTGAGCGTAGCGTAACCAAATGGGGAAATAGAAATTTTACCCAAATTGACTTGGGTGTCAAAGCGTTCAGCGAAACTTAACGTAATGCGTTTGGCTAAAAATGTTTGGGTTGCAGGGAGAAGTAAAACACCTACTAATACCACGAAACTTAGAAACGCAATAACTGCAGTACGTCGTATTTTTCGAAAGGTGCTTGGTTTACGTTTCAATGTCTTAATTTTGTACGAATATTTTTATAGTGGCAACCATCATATTAGGTATTGAATCCTCTTGCGACGACACCGCCGCTGCTGTGCTTGTAGATGGCAAATTACGTGCCAACGTAGTCTCACAACAACTCGAGCATCAATCACACGGAGGGGTCATTCCCGAACTGGCATCACGTGCACACGTACAGCGTATAATACCCGTTGTGGAAGCTGCCCTCGCAAAAGCAAATATCGACAAAAAAGACCTAACCGCAGTAGCCTACACTCAAGGTCCTGGACTGTTAGGCGCATTACTTGTGGGGAACGCCTTTGCCAAATCGTTGGCACTGGCACTTGACATACCCCTAATAGCGGTTCATCACATGCAAGCTCATCTGTTAGTACACTTTATTGATGATGAATTCCCCACACCAAATTTTCCTTTTTTAGGGCTTACCGTTTCAGGCGGACACACACAACTTGTGCGTGTTGATAACCCCGCTACATTTACCATTTTGGGTGAAACCAAAGACGATGCTGCAGGCGAAGCCTTTGATAAAACTGGAAAAATGTTAGGGCTTCCCTATCCCTCAGGTCCCATTATGGACAAATATGCGGCAATGGGTACACCTAAATTCACTTTTGGAAAACCCACTGTTGATGGATTAAATTTTAGTTTTAGTGGTCTTAAAACCAGCGTGTTGTATTTTTTACGTGAGCAACAAGACAAAGACCCCAATTTCATTAAAAATAACCTGTACGATTTGTGCGCTTCCATACAACTTGCCATTGTTAGCATACTTATGGAAAAAGTAACCAAAGCCATTTTAGAAACAGGACTAAAGCAATTGGTTTTAGGAGGTGGCGTATCGGCAAATAGTGGGCTACGTGAAGCACTTAAAAAATCTGATACGGAAGTATTTTTACCACCACTTCCCTACACTACCGATAACGCAGCAATGATAGCCGTTACAGGGTATTTAAAATTGAAGGAGGGTAAAATAGACACGTTACAAAGCGAACCAAAAGCGAGAATGTCAATCTGATGCAACAGTTTTATACACCTTCTCTATTGCCCGATAGCAACACATATCTTTTCGACGAGCAAGAAAGCAAGCACATTGCCAGGGTGTTGCGCAAAAACAGCGGAGAAAGCATTCGATTGACAAATGGTAAAGGACACCTATTTTGGGGAATACTAGAAGTTTTAAACCCTAAAACTTGTAGCGTAAACATTACGCGATCTGATTTTGTTGCACCGTCAAATGTTCAAGTACACATGGCAGTGGCTCCAACCAAAAACATGGATAGGTTTGAATGGTTTTTGGAAAAAGCTACTGAACTTGGCGTGCACCGCATTACACCTATTCTATGCGAACGAAGCGAGCGAAAACAACTCAATATGGAACGTTGCACCAAAATCATCTCGGCAGCAGTTAAACAGTCGTTACGTGCTTACGCACCAATTTTGGACGCGCTTACCCCGTTAAAAGACTTTAGCACCGATGCTCCTGTTTGCTGTATAGCGCATTGTGAAGATTTACCAAAAATAGCCCTAAAAAAGGTTTTGAATAATTCACCAAAATCTTGTGTGCTTGTTGGTCCTGAGGGTGATTTTACTCCAAAAGAAATTGAGTGGGCATTGGCTCAAAAGATGCAAGCTGTGCATTTGGGAGATGCACGCTTACGCACCGAAACGGCTGCACTAGTTGCATTGCATACCGCAACCCTATTGCACACATCATAAAATTCTGTACTTTAGACATATGAACGCAAACACCCTTACCCGAGGCATTGTGCAAGCTTTTCTCATCATTGTTGGAATTGTTGCCCTTTTTGAATTACTCCTTATGTCGAAATCCCTCGTGGGTTATGTTTTTTTAGCAATTGTAGTTTCTCTCGTTGGACAGCCGATAAAAGGCTTTTTGATGCGACGGCTGAAATTTAAAAACACCTTTGCAACCATTATTACGCTTGCCCTACTCCTATTACTTTTATTTGGGCTAGGTTCACTCATTGTGCCAGTAATTGCCGCACAAGCACAAAACTTATCCCTGTTACACATCGACCAATGGGAATCAGATTTACTTGTTTTGGTAGCAGATTTAGATACGTATTTCAGCAAATACGATATTAATTTAACAGAGCATATAGCTGCCCTTCTTGCCAAAGTAGATTTTGCTTTTTTACCCGAATTCATCAACGGTTTTTTGGGATTTTTAGGCGGTTTTACCATTGCACTTTTTTCTGTTCTCTTCATTAGTTTTTTTCTACTTAAAGACAGTTCGTTGCTGTTAAGAAGTATACTGCTAGTTTTTGCCGCTGAACAGAAAAATAAAATTGAGCGCTCATTCACTCGAATTGTATATTTATTGTCACGTTATTTTAGCGGGATTTTACTTCAAATATCCATTCTATTTTTATTTTATTCGGGAGTATTATTGCTTTTTGGCATTCCAAATGCATTGACAATAGCCCTGATTTGCGCACTCTTTAACATCATTCCATATATAGGTCCGCTTATTGGAGGTGTATTTATGGTGATATTGACAATGACGAGTAACCTTGGTGCAGATATGGCAACGGTGATTGTGCCAAGAACCATTTATGTATTGATTGGGTTTATTGTTGGACAATTGATTGATAACTTTTTCTCACAACCTTTTATCTTTTCTTCAAGTGTAAAATCACATCCGTTGGAGATTTTCCTTGTTATCATTTTGGCAGGACTCTTAGCGGGACCCCTTGGAATGCTTTTGGCGGTTCCTGTGTACACTGCGATTAAAGTAATTTTAAGTGAATTTTTAAGTGAAAACAGGTTGGTAAAAGCACTCACTAAAAATATGTAACTATGCTGTACGTAACCACAGAAACCATTGCGGGAAAAACCATTATAGAATCTTTAGGAATTGCTAGAGGTAGCACCGTTCGTTCTCGTAATATTGGTCGAGACATCTTTGCTTCGCTAAAAAATATAATAGGCGGTGAAATTGAAGAATACACCAAACTCCAAGCCGATGCTAGAGAACAAGCCCTGCAACGGATGATTGCAGATGCAAAAAACATGGGCGCTGATGCTATCGTTAGTGTGCGTTTTACCACCTCAGTGGTTACGCAAGGTGCGTCGGAAATTTTGGCATTTGGAACTGCCGTAAAACTAAAATAGAAATTAATGGTTGTTTGGATTATCTTAGGAATTGGTCTGGTAATTGTAATTTTAAATCGTGTTCGGCAAAAGGAAAAAGAAGATTTCGAACAACGCAATAATTAGTTGGCGAATTGCATATGAAAGCGTATTTTTGCGCGCACTTTAAGGTGAAAATTGGAGAGGTGCCAGAGTGGTAATGGAGCAGATTGCTAATCTGTCAACGCGTAAGTGTTGCCTGGGTTCGAATCCCAGTCTCTCCGCTTAAAGCCCTTAAAAAGGGCTTTTTTGTTGATTGTGAATTTATTAGCTTCTGATGAGCTTCATCACAGCAATTCCAAAAGTCGCGTACCTGCCTGCGGCAAGGCAGGGCTTAGCTGGATTAGCGCATTCCGATTTCCAATCGGAACGGTCACATTCCTTCTAAGTAAACGACTAAAATATCGGTCGCGTAGCTCAGCTGGATAGAGCATTCCGATTTCCAATCGGAACGGTCACATTCCTACTAAGTAAACGACTAAAATATCGGTCGCGTAGCTCAGCTGGATAGAGCATTCCGATTTCCAATCGGAACGGTCACATTCCTTCTAAGTAAACGACTAAAATATCGGTCGCGTAGCTCAGCTGGATAGAGCATTCCGATTTCCAATCGGAACGGTCACATTCCTACTAAGTAAACGACTAAAATATCGGTCGCGTAGCTCAGCTGGATAGAGCATCTGCCTTCTAAGCAGACGGTCATAGGTTCGAATCCTATCGCGATCACTAAAGCCCTAAGTTATTTTTGCTGTTTATGTCCTTTATTCCAAATCTTTAGACCGATTTTATATTGGTCATACCTCTTGCATTGAAGACAGAATAAAACGCCATAACACGAAAAGAAGTAACGCCACAAAAGCAGGCGTACCTTGGGAAATTGTGCATACTGAAGTTTTCAAAACAAAATCAGAAGCATATCGAAGGGAGTTAGCAATTAAAGCGAAAAAATCAAAAGCTTACATTGAAAAATTAATTGCGGGATAGCGCATTCCGATTTCCAATCGGAACGGTCCTAGGTTTGAACCGAGTGAAACGAGTTAATTGCGTTGCAATAATCCTATCGCGATCACTAAAGCCCTAAGTTATTTTTGCTGTTTATGTCCTTTATTCCAAATCTTTAGACCGATTTTATATTGGTCATACCTCTTGCATTGAGGACAGAATAAAACGCCATAACACGAAAAGAAGTAACGCCACAAAAGCAGAAGTGTCTTGGGAAATATTAATTACTTAATTTTTCAATAGGATTTACTCTGGATACGCCACGCGCAAATGATAACTGCTAATCAGTTTGTCGGTAAGTACTTTTTTTACCGTTTCAATCTCGCGAAAAGTAATATTTGCTTCCAAAAACTGTTTTTCGTCCATTAGACGCTGAACAATTTTATCTACAAACGCAATAATTTTCTCTGCTGTAGGTTCTTTAAGGCTTTTAGAAGCAGCCTCAACCCCATCGGATATCATTACGATTGCGGTTTCTTTTGAAAAAGGCTTAGGTCCTGGATATTGAAACTGCTCCGTGTCCACTTCAGGAGTGTTTTGTTGGGCTTGCTGCAAAAAATAAAGTACTGTTGTTGTACCGTGATGTGTTCGAATAAAATCGATAACCCTATCTGGAAGTTTGGACTTACGTGCCAGGGTAATTCCATCTAATACATGATCAATAATAATCTTAGCGCTAACTTCTGGAGCCAGTTCGTCATGAGGACTGTAAGCTGCTTGATTCTCGCTAAAAAACACTGGATTTTTCATCTTTCCAATATCATGATACAAAGCCCCTACTCGTGTAAGGAGGGTGTTCGCACCAATAGCATTTGCGGCAGCCTCTGCTATATTGGCAACCTGCAGGGAATGTTGGAAAGTTCCAGGTGCCTTATCAGCAAGTTCGCGAAGAAGTTTACTGTTTGTATCTGATAATTCAAGTAATGAAGCATCGGAAACCAATCCAAATAACTTTTCAAAAATATATATGAGCGGTTGCACAAAAAGAATAGCTAAACCATTAACCACAAATAACATCAATACGTTGGAGGAAAGCTGCCCCAAATTTCCATCATGAATAAGGGTAAAAGCTATATAAGAAACCACATAAAGACTAACGATTAAACCAACAGAAATAAAAAGTTTTGCACGGCGGTATAAATCGTTAACGGTCAAAGAAGCCAAAATACCCGCCATAATTTGTAGGTAAACAAACTCAAAACTATTGGGTACCAAAAATGCAATTAGAAAAAGGGATATCATCAAAGCAAATAAAGCTATGCGTGTGTCGAAAAACGTGCGCATTAGCAAAGGAAGCATACAAATGGGTACGGCGTAGATGTATTGTGGATTTACGTCTGTAACTACTTTGGTTAGCAAAACCATCAATAAAATATTAACACACAAAAAAGTAAGACGTTTATTATTCTCAAATACAAATGGACGTGTGCGCCACAAAAAAACGAACAGAAGCAATACAGGTATAAACACCAACAATGAATACCCAAAAATAATCCACAGCGTATTGGTTTGCGTCCAAGTTTGCGACTCAAATTCTTGTTGGAGTGATCGTAATTTTTGAAGCTTTTCGCCTTCTACCACTTCTCCTTTTGCTATGATACGCGTTCCCTTGGTTACCAATCCTCTAATGGAAAGTACTGATGAAACCGCTTCTGAGATAAATTGAGAAGTGAGCGTTTCATCAAAAAACATATTGGGTACAACCATAGCCAATGCAAGTTGTAGGCTTTGCTCAGAAACAATATCTCCCCCAAAGGTATCCAGTTGATTTAAAAGCATTTCTTTTACCTCGTCAACGGTATACAAATGCTGCATTTGCACATTAGATTGCCGGGTACCGTTTACAATAGCTATAATTTCGTCAGCAGAAAAAAGCTCAGAAGTAGCCACGATCCCTTTAGCATAAGACTCCTCTAAAGTTAAGCGCCATTGCACAAAAAGAGCTGTATACTCGGGGCTATTGGGAAAGCTCTTGGCATATTCATCGTATGCTGCGAATACCTGAGCAGCCGTTTCATTCTTTACAGAAAAATACCGGGGAATTTTTTCTTCAAGTGCTTTTCTTTCTAACGCAATCTCTTGTTCGGTTTTTTGAATGGGGAAATCATACGGAGCAAGTAGGGTTTCATATTGCCAGGGTTTACCGGGTTGGATTTCAAACTGAAAACTTGCACCCCTTGGAAGTAAATACACTACTATCGCCACAGTAGCTACACACAAAAGTGCTTTGTACATAATGGACTGATAACGATAAAAAAACTTCATAAAAAAGATTTAAACAAAAATACCACTTTTCAACACACGGATGGGCAATGCCACATTTTACACTATTTTTGAAACATGACTTACGGAATTTGTGCCTTAAGCGTTCTTCCGCTGCGAGAAGCAGCACAACACAACTCCGCTTTGGTAAATGAAGTGCTTTATGGTGAATTTTTTGAAATAATAACAGCTCGAAAAAATTGGAGTCTTGTTCATTTGCAAGATAAAACTGAAGGTTGGCTGGAAAATATTCAAATCACCGAAATCAGCAAAGAACAATACCTCAGTCTAAAAGAAACCCCACAAAAAGTATCTACAGATTTAATAGAATTTGTGTATCAGAACAATCAGATATTATTTCCGATTACCATTGGTAGTGCTGTACAGCACAGTAACATTCTTGGACATACATTTGAAGGGACTGTTTCATCAGGTATTGCCGAAAAGGATAAAATCCGAGAAATGGCATTTATGTTTTTAAACAGTCCTTACCGCAAAGGTGGTAAAACCCCCTTTGGTGTTGATGCAAGTGGTTTTGTACAAACCGTCTATAACTTGTGTGGAATAGCTTTGCCAAACAGTGCGTCGGCACAGGCTTCTGTTGGTGAGGTGTTAAGTTTTATTGAAGAATCCGAACCTGGAGACTTAGCTTTTTTTGATAACAATGAAGGCGAAATTATTCATGTGGGTATCATACTTGAAAATAATTATATCATTCATGCCTATGGGAAGGTGCGCATAGATCGCATAGACCAAAGTGGCATCTACAACGCTGATGAAAGAACCCATACGCACAAGCTGCGCCTTATAAAATCTATAGCATAAAAAAACCTCACGAAAAGTGAGGTTTTTGAAATTCTAAATACAACTAAAAACTAAAGCGCTTCGAGCATATCACGATATTTTTTGAACTTCGCGGTTTCGCCAATCGTTCCAAATATGTTTTTTAGTGTAGACAAGGCGTCTTTATTGCTTGGGTTTATCTTAACCAATTCTTCCAGATAAGGAACCGCTTCCAAAAACAATCCCTCACGCTTAGCTTTCAATGCATCGTATTTACGGTTATCTGCAGCAGATGTGCCTAGCGAATTCATTTGTTCCACAATAGCAGCTTCACCTTCTAAAATCACAGATGCTAAATTCAAATAGGTAGCTTCATAAGAAGGGTCTAGTGCTATGGCTTTCTTGTAATAATCAATTGCTTCATCGCGTTTTCCCTCATTCCCATTAACTACACCAAGATTGAAATATAAAACGGCATTATTAGGGTCTTGCTCAATGGCTTCTTCCATAAGTGCTGCAAAACGTGCTTCGTCTCCAAGCTTTATGTATAAATCTGCTTCAGTCAAAATTAGCCCAACATCTTTTGGGGATAATTTACGTGCATCTTTAACTGCGCCCATTGCAGCTTCATTATCCCCTTTCGCCAAATGAATTAATGCAATGTTCTTTACAATCTCAGGCAAGCGTGATGGTGTAAGTTCCTCACGTAGATTCGTAAAATCCTTAGATTTCTTATAAATTTTATATGTTGTTGCATCAACCTCTGTTTCAGCACCTGTTGCAGCGTCTGTTGCATAATATTTGGTTTTAATACCAGTGTAATTTAAATCTTTTAAACTCAAATAGTAATCTAAAGCATTTTCATAATCACCACCATTTACAGCACTAGAGGCAGCAAAATACAAATAATCCAAATTATTAGTCTTATCTAATTCATATGCCATATATAACAGTTGTGCTGCATCAGTAAATTTTTCATTACTATTGAGTTCAACCGCTGAATTGATTAAATCGTTTGCAAGCTGAGTAGTTGATGCGGCTATCAATAGAGAAAACTTGTTCAGCTTAGCATCGCTTTCAATTTCCTTTACCTTATCATATGCTGCTATAGCCTCTACAAATGCTTTGGTTCCCTGCTTCGAGACCCCAATTAAATAGTAATACTGCGATGAATATTTCGCTTCTGCATTTTCAATGAGAGGTTTAAACCCCTCCAAAAATGTAATCGCTTCTTGATAGGAGGCGGCGTCTACGAGTTTTTGAGACGCTTTAAGTTCCTTTTTTTGCGCAAATGCGGCAATACTTAGCACCAATACCGCTAGTAGTGAATAATAAAACTTCATGATTTGATATTTAGGATTCTTTAATCTTTATCTTCAACTGTTACGTCAATGTCGGAAACGTCTTGAATTTCATCTTCGTCGTTCATAACCTTCGCAACAGCGGCAATAGAGTCATCTCCCTTAATATTGATTAGACGTACCCCCTGAGTGGCACGACCCATCACCCGTAGTGAGTCCACACCAAGTCGAATGGCTATGCCCGAACGGTTAATAATCATCAAATCATCTCCGTCAGACACGTTTTTAATGGCTACTAAATTACCTGTTTTTTCGGTTACCGCAAGTGTTTTAACGCCTTTTCCACCACGGTTAGTAATTCGATAATCATCAATTTTAGAACGTTTACCATATCCGTGTTCAGAAACAACCAAAATATCAGAATCCAAATCATTTACAGCCACCATGCCAACTACCTCATCCTGAGAATCTTGTAACGTGATTCCACGAACTCCAGATGCATTTCTGCCCATCGGACGGGTCTTACTTTCTTCAAAACGAATTGCTTTACCAGACTTTACTGCCAATACCACTTGCGAGGCACCTGTGGTGAGTTTGGCCTCTAGAAGCTCATCGCCTTCACGAACGGTAATCGCATTGATGCCATTTGTTCTTGGGCGTGAATATTGTTCTAATGAGGTCTTTTTAACTTGTCCCATTTTGGTTGCCATCACCACATATCGGCTATTGATATACTCCTCGTCTTTCAGGTCTTGGGTACAAATAAAGGCTTTTACTTTATCGTCTTGTTCAATGTTGATAAGATTCTGAATGGCACGACCCTTTGAGGTACGGCTACCCTCAGGAATTTCGAATACACGCAACCAAAAACATTTCCCTTTTTGGGTAAAAAACAACATGTATTGATGATTCGTACCTACGAACATATGTTCTAAAAAGTCTTCACTTCGGGTGGTGGAGGCTTTTTGCCCTACACCTCCCCTATTTTGTGTACGATACTCGGCAAGTGGTGTACGCTTGATATAGCCCGCATGCGAAATTGTAATCACTACTTTTTCATCTGGAATCATGTCCTCAACGCGGAAACTACCACCAGCATACTCTATGATAGAACGACGTTCATCACCATACTTTTCTTTAACCTCTACAAGTTCGTCTTTGATAATCTGCATCCGACGATCTTTCTTATCAAGAATGTCTTTTAAATCCTCAATCGTTTTCATGAGTTCGTCGTACTCAGAACGCAATTTATCTTGTTCCAGACCCGTAAGCTGTCGCAAGCGCATTTCCACAATGGCTTTTGCCTGCACTTCTGTAAGGTCAAAGGTTTTCATCAATTTCTCACGTGCTTCGTCTGCATTAGCAGAAGCTTTGATAAGCGCAATCACTTCATCAATATTATCGGAAGCAATAATCAATCCTTGAAGTATATGTGCACGCTCCTCAGCCTTATTGAGTAAGTATTGAGTTCGACGAACTACTACTTCATGGCGATGCTCCACAAAATGATGAATCATGTCTTTCAGATTCAACATCTGTGGGCGCCCTTTGACTAGGGCAATGTTATTTACACTAAACGAGGATTGCAACGCCGTATACTTGTACAACATATTAAGTACAATGTTTGGAATCGCATCACGTTTAAGGATATACACAACACGCATCCCTTTCCGGTCAGACTCGTCTCGGATATTTGAAATCCCTTCTATTTTTTTATCATTAATAAGCTCAGCGGTTTTCTTAATCATATCCGCCTTATTCACCTGATAAGGAATTTCAGTTACAATGATGCATTCCCTGCCATTAACTTCTTCAATTTCGGCTTTGGCACGCATCATTACACGCCCACGACCTGTATGAAAAGCTTCTTTAACGCCATCGTAGCCATAAATTACACCTCCTGTTGGGAAGTCAGGTGCTTTGATGTGTTCCATCAATCCATCGATATCAATATCTGTGTTTTCAATATAGGCGATAGTACCATCAACAACCTCAGAAAGATTATGTGGCGGCATATTTGTTGCCATACCAACAGCAATACCCGATGCCCCATTGATAAGAAGGTTAGGTACCCGAGTAGGTAAAACCGTTGGCTCCTTTAAGGTGTCGTCAAAATTTAATTGATGGTCAACGGTATCTTTTTCGATGTCTGCCATCATATCTTCTGATATTTTCTGAAGACGCGCTTCGGTATAACGCATGGCAGCAGGGCTATCTCCGTCTACAGATCCGAAGTTTCCTTGTCCATCAACCATCATATAACGCAAACTCCACGATTGTGCCATACGCACCATGGTATCGTAAACAGAAGTATCTCCGTGGGGGTGATATTTACCAAGTACCTCTCCAACAATACGGGCAGATTTCTTGTAGGAAGAATTGGCTTTTACACCCAATTCGTGCATACCAAACAACACGCGGCGGTGTACGGGCTTTAGACCATCCCTGACATCGGGCAGTGCACGTGACACAATGACCGACATGGAATAGTCGATATACGCCGACTTCATTTCATCTTCAATGTTGATTGGTATCAACTTATCTTCTGTTGCCATTTATAGTTTGTTTAACGTTACGACATTAGGGCTAAAATACGTATTCATCGAATGAATAAACACAATAGATCGCCCGTTTTTACTATTATTTATTAACAAAATTATTTTCAAAAAAATCAAAAAAATTCATCGCTAGAATTTGCTATTCTATAATTTTTTTCGTCTATTCGTTACATGCCTTTATGGTATTGGTTTAATTTTTGACCTACACTAATAAAAAATCTATGGACGATAATTTTTCACCTAGAGTAAAAGATGTCATTACGTATAGCAAAGAAGAAGCATTACGTTTGGGGCATGATTTTATTGGAACTGAGCATTTAATGCTAGGCTTGTTGCGTGACGGTAGTGGAAAAGCCATATCAATTCTAAAAGCTTTAGAAATTGACTTGGATTATTTGCGCCGAAAAATTGAAATTCTTACCCCGGCAAATCCAACCCACTCGCCCGAACCCCAACACAAAACGAATTTACACCTTACACGTCAAGCCGAACGTGCGCTAAAAACTACATTTTTAGAGGCGAAACTTTTTCAAAGTAGTGCCATCAATACTGCACACTTGTTGTTGTGTATTCTTAGGAATGAAAACGATCCAACTACTAAGGTGTTGCACAAACTACAAATAGATTATGAAACGGTTAAAGACCAATTCAAATATATGTCTGTAGAGTCTGACGATGACTTTATTGATATGCCTTCCGCTGACGCATTCCCAGAAGATCCAGCGGAGGATGAGAGCAGAAGACAATCTTCTTCCTATTCTACATCACCAGATGACAAAAAGGGCAAAAAATCCACAACTCCCGTATTGGATAATTTTGGCAGAGACCTTACTAAAATTGCGTTGGAAGGAAACATGGACCCTGTTATTGGTCGTGATAAAGAAATTGAGCGTGTATCACAAATTTTAAGTCGAAGAAAAAAGAATAACCCACTGCTCATTGGTGAACCCGGTGTTGGGAAATCTGCCATTGCAGAAGGACTTGCGCTGCGCATTATCCAAAAGAAAGTATCGCGGGTATTGTACAACAAACGTGTGGTTACTCTTGATTTAGCTTCACTTGTTGCCGGAACCAAATACCGCGGACAGTTCGAAGAACGCATGAAAGCCGTAATGAACGAGCTTGAAAAGAACAGTGATATCATTTTATTTATTGATGAAATTCACACCATAGTTGGTGCAGGTGGTGCCACAGGAAGCCTAGATGCATCCAACATGTTCAAACCTGCCCTTGCAAGAGGTGAAATCCAATGTATTGGGGCAACTACTTTAGACGAATACCGCCAAAACATTGAAAAAGACGGTGCTTTGGAGCGTCGTTTCCAAAAAGTAGTCGTTGATCCCACAACAGTGGATGAAACCATCGAGATTCTTCAAAACATTAAAGATAAATATGAAGCGCATCACAACGTAAATTATACGGATGCCGCTATTGAAGCTTGTGTTCGACTCTCTGATAGATATATTACAGACCGATTTTTACCAGATAAAGCCATTGATGCACTTGATGAAGCCGGCTCCAGAGTACATATAACCAATATGGAAGTGCCCGAAAAGATTGTTGCCATTGAGGAAGAATTGGAACAAGTGCGAGAACTCAAAAACTCGGTTGTTAAGCGTCAGAAATATGAAGAAGCTGCGAAGCTTAGAGATGATGAAAAAAAACTGGAAAAAGAGCTTATGCTTGCTCAAGAAGACTGGCAAGAAGAACAACGTCAAAACAGGGAAACGGTAACCGATACGCACATTGCAGATGTAGTTTCTATGATAACAGGGATTCCTGTGCAACGTGTTGCCGATGGTGAAAGTGAACGTCTTGCTAAACTCAACGAACGTATTCAAGGGAAAGTTATTGGACAAGAAGATGCTGTTGAAAAGGTAGCAAAAGCCATTCAGCGAAACCGTGCCGGGCTCAAAAACCCGAACAAGCCTATTGGTTCGTTTATCTTTTTAGGACAAACAGGTGTAGGGAAAACCCAACTTGCAAAAGTATTGGCGCAAGAGCTTTTCGATAGCGATGCTTCACTAATTCGTATTGATATGAGCGAATACATGGAGAAATTCTCTATATCTAGACTTATAGGCGCACCTCCTGGATATGTTGGATATGAAGAAGGCGGGCAACTCAGTGAAAAAGTACGTAGAAAGCCCTATTCCGTTGTTTTGTTGGATGAAATTGAAAAAGCGCATCCCGACGTCTTTAACATGTTGTTACAAGTTCTTGACGACGGCTATTTGACCGATTCTTTGGGTAGGCGTGTAGATTTTAAAAATACCATTATCATCATGACCTCAAATGTTGGGGCACGACAGGTTAAAGATTTTGGTTTAGGTGTAGGATTTGGTACTGCATCCCAAAAATCTCAGGAAGACAAAAACATTCAAGGGGTAATTCAAAATGCACTCAAGAAAACATTCTCTCCAGAGTTTTTGAACCGAATTGACGATATTGTAATCTTTAACAGCCTTACCAAAGACGATTTAGCGAAAATCATCAATTTGGAATTAAAATCATTACAAGACCGTGTGAATGAACTTGGCTATACGCTAAAGCTTTCAAAAAAAGCAGTAAACTTCCTTATCGACAAAGGTTATGACAAGCAATACGGCGCCAGGCCCCTTGCGCGTGCCATTCAGCGTTATGTTGAAGATGCCCTTGCCGGAGAAATTATCAATAACACACTGAAAAATGGTGCCCAAGCACATTTTGATTGGGACGGAAAAAGCGATACCCTTGACCTTAAAATAGAAGGTGAAGGAAAACCTGAGGAATCTTAACGTTTTTTTTACGTACAAACATATATTGCATTACATTTTTTTCTTCATTTGCCAAAAAATTTTTGCTGCCGCATGGAAAACAAAACGGTTATTGGTTCTGAAGAGTGGGTCTCGCTAAATGCGCTGCATATTCCTTATGTTAAAGCACGTGTAGATAGCGGTGCTAAAACATCTAGTTTACATGCCGTAAACATTCAACCCTTTCAGAAAGACAACGAAGTATGGGTAAAGTTTGATGTTTTCCCCCTTCAACACGACGGCAAACGCAAAATAAGTTGCGAGGCATTGGTCGTAGACAAACGCGTAGTAAAAAGCTCTAGTGGTGACCGTGAGCAGCGCTATGTAGTGCGTACAACAGTAAGTCTCAATGATAATCATTGGGATATCGAATTGACCCTCACCAACCGCGACTCCATGGGGTTTCGTATGCTTTTAGGCAGAGAAGCCATGAGAGGGAGACTTATTGTTGACCCAGCAGAGCGGTATTTGGCTGGTGAGGTAAAACATAATAAAATTTTAGAAGTCTATCAACAGTTTAAAAAACCAAACGAGGGACTTCGCATTGGGCTATTGGCCTCAAACCAAAACTTGTACAGCAACAGGCGCATTATGGAAGCTGCAGAGCAGCGCGGGCATGAAATTGAGTTTTACAACATCCGCCAGTGTTTTATGAAATTGGATGCGACCACGCCACAAATTCACTACCGAGGTGGAAAGCCCATTGAAACACTAGATGCTGTAATCCCTAGAATACGTCCAGCACAAACGTTTTACGCCTGTGCCCTACTCCGTCTTTTTGAAAGCTTAGGTGTTTTTTGTTTAAACAATTCAGAGTCAATCATTCAGTCTAGGGACAAATTATTCTCCCTACAACTCCTTTTAAGTCAAGGCGTACAAATTCCCACAACAGGTTTTGCAAGTTCTCCCCTAGACACCAAAGACCTCATTGAAATGGTGGGTGGTTCGCCACTTATTGTCAAACTATTGGAAGGCACACAAGGCAAAGGCGTTGTATTGGCAGAAACAAAAAAGGCAGCCGAAAGTGTAATCAATGCATTTAAAAGCTTGAATGCGAATATTTTGGTTCAAGAATTTATCAAAGAGGCAGACGGAAAAGACCTGCGCTGTTTTGTGATTGACGGAAAGGTAGTTGCGGCTATGCAACGTACAGCACCTCCAGGAGAATTTCGGGCAAATGTCCATTTGGGCGGTACAACCTCCATTATTAAAGCAACGCCCGAAGAACGCAAACTTGCAATAAAAGCCACAAAAGCCATGGGCTTGCGTGTAGCTGGTGTGGATCTCATTCGATCAGCCTCAGGTCCCTTGGTGCTAGAAGTCAACTCATCGCCAGGTCTTGAAGGAATAGAAGCGGCTACACAAAAGGACATTGCGCTAATGATGATTAAATCTATTGAAAAGCGGTGTAACTACGTGCCGAAAACTAGCTAGCGCGTAGGCTTACATCAACAATAGGTGCGGAGTGCGTAATATACCCCAGTGATACATAATCAACTCCTGTTTCCGCATAGGAAACAATGGTTTCTGGAGTGATGTTCCCAGAGGCTTCGGTAGGCAATTTTCCATCAATAAAAGATACTGCTTCTCGCAATTGTTTGGGAGTCATATTGTCCAATAAAACCCTACTAATCCAAGGGTGTTCCAAGCAAACAGCGACTTCTTCTAGGGTTCTCGTTTCAACAATAACAGGAATTGAATTTGGTAGGCTATCACAATAGTATTTTGTCTTTTCTAGGGCTGCTGACAAACCTCCGCAAAAATCAATATGGTTATCTTTAAGCATCATCGCATCATACAAACCCATGCGGTGATTTACACCCCCACCAATACCCACCGCCCATTTTTCAGCAATCCGAAAATTAGGGGTTGTTTTTCGGGTATCTAAAACTTTACAAGATGTGTGATTGATAAGCTGTTGCACCGAATTGGTAGCCATAGCAATGCCACTCATCCGCTGAATGGCGTTCAACAAAATACGTTCCAACGAAAGTATCAGTTGTGTGCTTCCCGCTAGAGTAAATAGCGCATCCCCTTTGCAAAAAGGAGTGCCGTCTTCAACAAAAGAGGTAAGTTTGACCTCAGGGGCATAAAGTTCTAAAACAAGCTTACAAAAAGCCACTCCTGCCAACACACCATCTTGTTTGGCAAAAAGGGTTGCTTTAGATTGATGCGCAGTCGGAAATATGGCTTTTGATGTATGATCCCCGTGGTTGCTCCAATCTTCTTTTACTGCTTGATGTATACACAAAATCAATTCGTTACGGTATGTGTCAATAAATGTATTATGCATAATCTTCATTGTAATACACCCCTTTGTTTTCAGGGTATTTTTGGGCTTGTTTGATCATCAAATAAGCAACACTAACCAAGTTACGAAGTGTTGTCAATTGTGGTGTTAATTTATTCTGCTGATACAAGGCTTTGGTTGCCAAATACACCTCATGGAGTTCCGATTCCGCAGTTTGCAAACGCACTCCAGACTTTATAATTCCTACATGGGTGCTCATTATTTCCTGCAGGGTTGTGCGTAACTTTCGAATCCGTTCCGTTTTTTGGTTTGATACGTCTTCGGTTCCTTTCCAATTTGGAATAGCCTCAAAGAAAGAAGTTGGCAAAATGGGTTCTGCAAGTGCATTATTGGAATGTTCCGCAGCACGCGAAGCAAATACCAATGCTTCTAATAATGAGTTTGATGCAAGGCGGTTGGCGCCATGCAAACCCGTATGGCTACATTCGCCAATGGCATACAAGCCCTGAAGGCTACTCTGCCCATGTTCGTCAACATCAATACCGCCACAAATGTAGTGCGCCGCAGGCAACACAGGGATATAGTCTTTACGAATATCAATACCTATTTTCTGGCAGTTTGACAATATGGTAGGAAATTGCTGCTGTAGTTTTTGTGGGTCGATGTGTGATGCATCTAGATACACGTGAGATGTACCATGTTTTTCCATTTCAGCATGAATGGCACGAGAAACAATATCACGAGGGGCTAAATCTTTTCGAGGGTCATATGAGACCATAAAAGCTTCTCCTTTATGATTTCGCAAAATGGCACCAGCACCACGAATTGCTTCTGTAATCAAAAATGTATTTCCATTCACTTTTGGAAAAAGAGCTGTGGGGTGAAACTGCACAAAGTGAAGGTTTTCGATATGCACTTTAGCGCGGTAGGCAGCACCTAAACCATCGCCTGTGGCAGCACTTGGGTTGGTCGTATGCGCATACACTTGCCCTGCTCCACCTGTAGAAAGTACAGTGAGTTTAGCCGTAATTTTAATAATTTCTTCATCCGCTTTTGAAATCACATACGCACCATAGCAACGCCCGTGAGCAGCATCAGCAATATGGTGATCTGTAATAAGGTCAACAAGTGAGTGATTTTCAAAAAAAGTGATGTTTTTAAGAGACCGTGCCTTTGCAATCAACGCCCGCTGAATATGCAATCCAGACATGTCTTTGTGATGTACAATGCGTTCTGCAGAATGTCCGCCTTCTTTGCCAAGATGTAAATCGTTACCGTTTTTATCAAATTGGGCACCCCAATCCATAAGTTCGTGTACACATTTGGGCCCTTCACGTACCACAAAATCAACTACTTTGGGGTTTGAGGTATGGGCGCTTGCCTGAAGGGTGTCACGAACATGGTCCTCATAAGAATCTTTTATAAAATCGGAAACCACCGCAATTCCACCTTGTGCATATTTGGTGTTGCTTTCTAACAGATCACGTTTTGAAATCATGACAATCTGCTTTTCGGGACGCAATTGCCCCAAACGAACTGCATAGCTAAGCCCTGCTATTCCCGTTCCAATAACCAAAACATCTGCGTGCATATCAGGATATTTCTAACATACGGTCGATGGGTGCTTTTGCAGCATCCATTAGAGCTTTGTTTAGCTTGATTTCAGGAAGTTCATATACCAAACAATTGTATAATTTCTCAAGGGTGTTGAGTTTCATAAAAGCACATTCACTGCAAGCACAGGTATCGTCAGATACAGGAGCGGGAATAAAGGTTTTATGTGGAGCACGCTTTTTCATTTCATGCAAAATGCCGGCTTCGGTGGCTACAATAAATTCTTGAGCATCGTCTTGCTGTACAAAATTCAACAAGCCCGAAGTGCTCCCTACATAATGCGCAATATCAAGCACTTGCGATTCACTTTCGGGGTGTGCGATAAATTTCGCTTTAGGATATTCTTGTGCCAATTGTACAATTTTATCAAATGAAAAGGCTTCATGCACAATACAAGAACCCTCCCACAAAATCATATCCCTACCCGTTTCTTTAATCAAATAACGCCCCAAATTTTTATCGGGTGCAAAAATAATGGGCTGCGCTTTAGGAATGCTCTCGATTACACGAACCGCATTGCTCGAAGTACACACAATATCACTCAATGCTTTAATCTCTGCTGAGCAGTTGATGTAGGTAACCACAATGGCATTTGGATGTTTTGCTTTAAAGGCTGCAAAATCGTTGGGAGGACAAGAATCTGCAAGTGAACAGCCAGCTTTTAAATCTGGTAGCAACACCTTTTTGGTAGGATTTATAATTTTAGCTGTTTCCGCCATAAAATGAACTCCAGCAAAAACAATCACATCAGCATCAACGGTTGCAGCTGCCTTTGCCAAATACAAACTGTCACCAAGGAAGTCCGCCAAATCCTGAATGGCATCCTCCTGATAGTAATGTGCTAAAAGAACGGCGTTCTTTTCTAGTTTTAACCTCTTGATTTCAGCTACTAGGTCTATACCCTCAGGAATGGGCATATCAACAAAGCCCTTGAGGGTTAATACATTGGCGTCTATATGTGTCGCGTTGGTCTTCAATTTTTTTTCAAATTTCGTAAAAACTCTACAATCTTGCTAGTTTTCTTGGGATGTTGTTTTTCTATACGAAACAACACTCAACATTCCAATCTCAAAAAGCAAAAACAAAAAAAGGGAAGAATACCATAGAATTGGATATAAATCGGTTATTTTTGTATCGTTTTTTCAGAACCAATAGAGATGATAGTTTTAAAATTTGGTGGCACTTCTGTTGCAAGCGCGTCACAAATCAGACAAGTGCTACACATATTAACACAACAAGACAAACCCATGGCTGTGGTGGTTTCTGCACTAGGAGGCGTTACAGATGCGCTTCATCAATTAGGCGAACAAGCTGCCAGTGGAGACACTTTGTATACTGAAAAAATTAAAGAAGTTGAAGCGCGTCATATTGATTTGGTCCAAGAGCTTATTCCTATTGCCAAACAAAGCGGCGTATTGAGTACTACCAAACAAATGCTCAATCAACTGGAAACTATTTTGGACGGGGTTTATATGATTCGTGAACTATCCCCTAAAACCCTAGATACACTCCTCAGCTTTGGCGAGCTACTATCACACGCCATTATTGCACATGCTGCTCAAGCGTCTGGGCTAGATGCCGTAGCTAAAAATGCGCAAGACCTCATCGTTACAACGCAATCGTTAGGCAGAACCCTTGTAGATTACACCAGCTCAAACAAAAACATTACAAATTTCTTTAAAGAAAATACGCATAAAGTCGTTGTGCTTCCGGGCTTTGTATCCAAAAACAGCGAAGGCGTGGTAACCACACTTGGTCGTGGCGGTTCTGACCTTACAGCTTCTATCATTGCTTGTGCTGTTGGTGCTGAATTTTTAGAAATTTGGACAGATGTCAGTGGTATGTACACCGCGCATCCGGCGATTGTAAAACAAGCCAAAGCCATTCCGGAAATTTCCTACCAAGAAGCGATGGAGCTTTCGCATTTTGGCGCAAAAGTTATTTATCCGCCTACCCTACAGCCCATAACGGAGAAGAATATCCCCGTATACATTAAAAACACCTTTAAACCCGAAGATGCGGGTACACTTATCACAAATACTACCGAAGCGGATACCGTTGTGCGTGGGATTAGTCACATCAATGATATTGCGCTGCTTACCCTTGAAGGAAGTGGCATGATTGGCGTTCCGGGCTATTCACAAAAATTGCTTACCGTGTTGGCACAGCATCATATCAATGTGATTATGATTACGCAAGCCTCATCGGAGCACTCTATTTGTTTGGGAATTGAAGCTGCCAAAGCTGATTTTGCCGAGCAAACCATAAATGAAGCTTTTGCACTGGACATTGAAACCCACAAAATCCACCCTATTCGTGTAGAGAAAGATCTTTCGATTGTTGCACTAGTGGGTGAGAATATGAAAAACCACCAAGGAATAAGCGGAAATATGTTCCGTGCTTTGGGGAATAATAATGTGAATGTAAAGGCGATAGCACAAGGGGCTTCTGAGAAAAATATCACTGCGGTAATTGACAGCAACGACATCAAAAAGGCGTTAAACACTTTGCATGAAGCCTTTTTTGAAGAACAAATCAAAAAACTGCACCTATTTGTTACCGGTATTGGAAATGTGGGAAGTAAGTTTTTGGAACAAGTGGAACAACAACGCGAATTCCTAAAAGAACACTTTAAACTAAACCTAAGTGTTGTAGGAATTTCCAATTCTCGTAAAATGATTTTTGATCCAAAAGGTATTGATTTAACCCAATGGAAAACCTTATTAGAATCGGGCGAAACAGCAAATAAAGAAGTGTTTTTTGAAAAGACAAAAGACATGAATATGCGTAACGCCATTTTTGTGGACAACACCGCCAATGCCGAAATTGCAGGTACTTATGCAAACTACCTCAAAAACAATATCGGCGTAGTTACCTGTAACAAAATTGCTTGTGCCGACGAATTGGTAAACTATCAAAACCTAAAGAAGTTATCGCGCAAATACAACGCGCCTTTCTTGTTTGAGACCAATGTTGGTGCGGGCTTACCAATTATTGATACGTTAAATCACCTTATCGCATCGGGTGACCGTGTGCGCAGCATTCAAGCCGTACTTTCAGGAAGTTTGAATTTTGTTTTCAATTCTTTTGATGATAAAACCACATTCCGCAAGGTGGTGGAACAAGCCATGCAAGAGGGCTACACCGAACCCGATCCAAAAATTGATTTGAGTGGAATTGATGTGGCGCGTAAGATTTTAATTTTAGCTAGAGAAAGTGGTTATGCCCTTGAACTTTCTGATATTGAAAACGAACCATTTTTACCAAAAGCGTGTTTAGACACCAAAACCAATGAAGCCTTTTTGGATAGTTTAGATACTCATAGCACACACTTTGAAGCGCTTTATAATGCTGCTAAAAAAGAGAATTCTCGCTTAAAATATGTAGCCTCTTTCGAGAACGGAAAGGCTTCTGTAGGTCTGAAACAAATTCCCGAAGGGCATGATTTTTACAACCTTGAAGGAAGTGACAATATTGTATTGTTCTACACCGACCGCTATGCACAACAACCCCTTATTGTAAAGGGAGCAGGCGCAGGCGCAGCAGTAACCGCATCAGGAATTTTTGCAGATATCATTCGAATTGGAAAAAGCTAATTTACAAGGCGTTCGTTTATTTGCTCCCGCAAGTATTGCCAATATCTCGTGTGGGTTTGATGTTTTGGGGCTTTGCCTTGAAAACATTGGTGACCTCATGGAAATCCGCCGTAGCGAAAAAGCGGGTATTCATATCACATCAATAAAAGGACAAGATTTGCCCATGGAGGCGAAAAAAAACGTAGCCGGTGTGGCAGGACTTGCACTTTTAGAAGCACACAATCCGCAACTCGGATTCGAAATAAAAATCGAAAAAAACATTAAACCTGGAAGTGGTATTGGAAGTTCTGCAGCAAGTGCCGCAGGTACCGTTGCCGGAATTAACTATCTGCTGGGAAGCCCATTCACGCCATCAGAGCTCGTCCCTTTTGCTATGGAGGGCGAACGCTTGGCTTGTGGAAGTGCGCACGCCGATAATGTGGCACCTGCCCTATTGGGTGGTTTTACTCTTGTTCGAGACACCAACCCCCTTGACGTATGTAAACTCCCCACACCGCTAGAACTTGCAGCCACAGTAATCCATCCAAAGATTGAAGTAAAAACCGCTGACGCACGTGCCGTGCTAAAGCAACGCGTATCTCTTGAAAAAGCCATACAGCAATGGGCAAATGTGGGCGCGTTGGTATCCAGTTTATACGAAGAAGATTACGATTTGCTCAGCCGTGCATTGGTAGACGAAATTGTAGAACCCTCACGAGCAATTCTTATCCCGCATTTTGCAAAACTCAAAGCTGCATGCAAAGCAGCTGGGGCATTGGGCTCTGGGATTTCAGGCTCTGGACCCTCTGTGTTTGCCCTGTCGCGAGGCATGACAACCGCCAACAGAGTGGCGCAAGCTATGCAAGAGGTGTACGAAAAGACAGATATTCCTTTTGAAATACACGTGAGTCCCGTAAAACAAACAGGCGTTAGCGTTTTAGAAGATTTAGCATGAGATATTACAGCCTAAACGACAATAGCAATACCGCAACATTTTCAGAAGCCGTTATTCGAGGGTTAGCCCCCGATAGAGGGCTGTATTTCCCAAAAAATATTCAACGTCTTTCTGACGATTTTTTAAAGCATTTAGCCGAAAAATCCCCTGTGGAGATTGGCGTGGAAGTGATGCGGCAGTTTGTGGGCGACTCTATTCCAGAAGCGCGCTTAGAGCAAATTGTAGCCGACACCCTTTGTTTTGATTTTCCAGTAGTTTCCTTGGGCGATAACTTGGCAACACTAGAATTATTTCACGGTCCAACCATGGCATTTAAAGATGTTGGTGGGCGGTTTATGGCGCGTAGCATTGGCTATTTTAACGAACAAAACCCCAAGAAAGTTACCGTTTTGGTCGCCACTTCGGGCGACACAGGTGGTGCTGTAGCCTCCGGGTTTCTAGGCATCGAAGGCACTGAAGTAATCATTTTGTACCCCAAAGGGAAAGTGAGTAAAATCCAAGAGTTGCAACTCACCACAAATGGAAATAACATCAAAGCTATTGAAGTAGATGGTGTTTTTGACGACTGTCAAGAAATGGTAAAAACCGCCTTTTTGGATGATGATTTAAATAAGGTCTACAACCTTACTTCTGCCAATTCGATTAATGTAGCACGCTGGCTACCGCAATCGTTTTACTTTTTCTTTGCCTATCAACAACTGCTTCAAAAGGGCTTTGAAAAAGATTTGGTGTTTTCTGTTCCCAGTGGAAATTTTGGAAATATCTGTGCGGGCATTGTTGCCAAGCAGTTAGGGCTTCCTGTGCATCATTTTGTAGCAAGTACCAATAGTAACGATACGGTGCCACGCTATTTGCAAACGCAAAAATATTCTCCCCTACCTTCTAAGCAGACCATTTCCAACGCTATGGATGTGGGAAATCCATCCAATTTTATTCGTATTCAAAACCTATTTGACAACGATTTTGATGCGCTGAAACAACAGTTTTCATCCTACGCATTTAACGATGATGAAACCCGATTGGCATTAAAGGCACTACACGAAAAGTACAACTACATTGCCGACCCTCACGGCGCTGTAGGCTATTTGGGATTGCAAGAGTACATGCAAGAAAATCCAAAAGCGTATGGTGTATTCTTAGAAACTGCACACCCGATTAAATTCCGCGATTCGGTTGAGGAAACCTTGGGTGTTACTCTAGATATTCCACTGCAAATCCAACATATTTTGGATAAAACCCCAGAGAAAACTTCGTTGAAAGGGTATGAAGCCTTTAAGGAGTACCTACTCCAACGTGCTTAATTCAGGAAGTAGAAAATCATCCAACACACTCGATTGCTGCATCATTTCCTCAATGGCATCTGCCGTTCGGGGTGCATAAGCCGACAGGTTTACAGGACCTTCATTAGTAATCAAAATATCATCTTCAATACGTACGGCTATACCCCACCATTTGGGGTCGCATGGGCTGTTTTCAGGAATGTAAATTCCAGGTTCTACAGTGATTAAGGTATTGTGCCTAAAAGGCTGATAGGTACCTGCATCGTGAACGTCCAATCCCAAATAGTGTGAAGTGCCGTGTGGAAAATAGCGTCTAACTTCTGAAGCGTCTTGTATAATCCCCAATGCCTTTAACCCCTTTTCAATAACCGCAACTGCTGCGTAATGTGGTGCACGCATTGTTGCCCCTACAACAGAAGCAGCTATGCCTGCTTCTTGAGCCTCATACACGATATCATAAATAGCACGTTGTTCTTCGGTAAAGGTCCCATTGGCAGGGATGGTTCGGGTTACATCGGCTGTGTAATTGTGGTATTCCGCACCCAAATCCATAAGCACCAAATCTTTGCCAACTTTGGGTTTGTCATTAGTGATGTAATGCAATACACAGCCGTTATGTCCACCGCCTACAATCGAGGGATAGCCTTCGTATTCGGCGCCGTATTTTTTAAATACAAACTCATGAATCCCTTGAATTTCACGCTCCGACATATTGGGGTGCATGGCTTTCATCACTTCTACCTGTCCCACCGCAGAAATATAAACCGCTTTTTTAAGCAGTTCTACTTCTTCAGGCTGCTTGATTTCACGCAATTCGTCCATAATCATACCCAATGTTTCTGTATCCAAATTGCTCAAAAGCGCCTGCATTTGTTGTTTTAATTCGGTGCGTTGGCGTTTGTTAATTGCCTTTTGATAGGCTGTTAAAAGGGGGTCTTTTGCCAAATCGGCATCACGCCGCAGCGAACGGTCAAGAATTTGGGCAACGTTGGCAGAACTTTGCGCATCTGAAGTGGTAATGTATCGGTATAAGGACATTCGCGAAGCCGAAAAATCAGCGGTATACTTGGCTTTGCTTTTAAAGCTTTCGATTAGAGAATACAAATCTGCATCGTTGTTATCATCGTCACGTACATCGTTTTCAAAATCAAAAAACAAGACACGGTCAAAGGCATCAAAACTTGTCTTGAAATTGGCAAAATCGGTGTTGAAATATACGTGTTCAAACCCCAATCGTTCCTTTGCGCCCTTCACGCCAAGACGGTAACCGTCCCATTGTTCACGAAGTGGATCGCGCTCTTGCACAAAAAGCACTTCGTCTATTTGAACGCCATCAATAGCTTGTGTTTCTTTATAAACCAATAAAATGGCATGCGGTTCTTTCAATCCCGTGAGGTAATAAAAATTAGGATCTTGATGGTAGTGAAAATCCACATCGTTTGCCCTGTTGCGCACGGGATTCGCAAAAAACACGGCAACGCTATTGGCGGGAAGCATCTCACGCACGGCAGCCCTACGCTCGTCATGAAACTCTGGGGTTAAATAATCTGTGGGGAGTTCTTGCGCTGTGAGTAATGCACAACAACATGTGAATAAAATGAGGCGAAACATAATCTTCTTTTTAGCTAATGTAGCCAAAACTATGCTACTTTTGAAATATGAACCTACTGCCACTACATACAAAGCACATCGACCTTGAGGCAAAAATGGGAGCTTTTGCAGGCTTTGACATGCCACTGACGTACAAAGGCGTAAAAGCAGAACACCTTTGCGTGCGAGAGCACGTTGGCGTTTTTGATGTCTCGCATATGGGCGAGTTTTTGATTACGGGCGATAAAGCACTCGATTTGTTGCAATACGCCACCAGTAACAATGTGTCAGCCCTTGCCGTTGGCGATGCACAATATGCCTATATGCCCAACACAACAGGCGGCGTAGTAGACGATTTGCTTATTTACCGTATTGCGGAACATTCCTATTTACTCGTAGTCAACGCCAGTAATATGGAAAAAGACTGGCAGTGGCTCAATGAACAAAACAAGGCGTTTGGCGCAACGCTCAAAAATGCTTCTGATGACTTTGTACTGCTTGCCGTACAAGGTCCAAAAGCGCATGATTTAATGGCTGAACTTTCTGAAATAGATACTGCTACACAAAAAAGCTTTACGATAGTGCAAACTGCTGTTGCCGGAGTAGACAATGTTTGGGTTGCCACCACGGGCTATACGGGTGCCGGCGGTGTGGAACTGTATATTCCCGCAACAAATGCAACGCAAGTTTGGGAAACCCTTCTGTCAAAAGGCAAAATCTACAACATTCAACCTATTGGATTGGCAGCACGCGATACGTTACGCCTCGAAATGGGCTATTGCCTCTACGGGCACGAACTCACAGACACCACCTCGCCTATTGCCGCACGTTTGGCTTGGTGCACCGATTTTTCCAAAGCCTTTGTGGGCGAAGAATGCATCAAAAAAAACAAAGCTGAAGGCACAGAACAATTGCGCATTGGTTTTACGATGATAGACCGTGGCATTCCACGGCAAGGCTATACGCTAGTAGATGCAGATGGAAACCCCATTGGCGAAGTAACCTCAGGAACTTCCTCGCCCTCGTTGGGCGTGGGGATTGGCATGGGCTATGTTGCTCGCGATTTTGCCAAAACAGGTACAGAAATCTATGTCCAAATAAGAGAGAAGAACATTAAAGCCGTCATAACCCGCCTACCGTTTGTATCATGATACGGGTGCTGATTGTTGGTGGAAGCGGCTTTTTAGGGCGGGCTTTGTTTAAGGAATTAAATCCCTACATGGACGTATATGCCACCTATTGCCACCAAGAAAAATACGCCAAAAACAAACGCTATTTTTCCTATGATATTCGGGAAGACTCCCCCACAGAATTGCTAAAATTCATAAAACCGCATGTGATTATCTCTGCCTTGCGTGGCGAAGCCGATGCACAATTTGTAGCACATGATATGCTTATCGATTATGCTGTGAAACACAACACCCGATTGCTGCTCTTGTCTTCGGCTAATGTGTTTGACAGCTTTCGGCATTACCCCAGTTACGAGCACGACAAAACCCTCTCGGAAAGTGCGTTTGGAAAACTTAAAATTACCCTAGAAAATAAACTGCTTCGGATGCCTGCATTTAGCTGGACAATAGCACGCTTGCCTATGGTTTTTGGGGCTAACTCACCTCGATTTAATGAACTCAAAACCGCCATACGCACCCAACAGGCTTATGAGATTTTTCCCAACTCGGTAATTAACCTAGCCTCTGACTATTTTGTTACGCAGCAGTTGCATTATATCCTTAACCGTAACCGTTGGGGTATTTTCCATTTGGGCAGCAAAGACCTTATCCACCACGATGAATTTATCGCACAACTCGTAACCGGATTGCAAACTCCAAAAAAACCGATATACAAACACGTTTTTGCGAGTAACCAAGACCGGCATATAGCCGTGTTACCCAAATTTAACAAGCTGCCCAAGCATTTGCACTACACTACAGCCCAGGTGCTAGAAGATACGCTCAAAACCGTACAAAGGCAGCAATAGGCGGTTTTAAATTTTTTGTTAATTTAGCAGTAAACAAACCCAAGTCTGTTAAAACCGAATTCGCCTACGCCTTTCTTTTTTACTTTTTTGGGAGTTTGAATACACGTTGTGTATAACTCAAGATTTTGGCATTCACTAAAACAACTAAGTATGTATAAACTAATTGGAATTGTATTGATTACGGTCTTAACGCTTACTAATTTCTCTTATGGACAGGAAGCAAATACAGACGAGGGCTTTAAAAGGACTGGTGGACGATATGCAAACCTATTTAGGTTTGAATTTAAACCAGGAAAAACAGATGAAGGATTAGACATTTTAAATGCTACATTAATTCCGGCTTTTAAAAATGCAGAAGTTGAAGTAACTATCATAGAGGATTTGATGGGAAGCAAAGATTTGTTTGCATTAATTGAATTAAAAGATGGTCCTTCTTTTTTACGAATACACGCTTCCAAAACAAGACATGGACTTATTTAGCGAGTTGCTAAAACTTTCAGGTTCTGAACAAGAAGCCGAAAAACGATTGGACAAATTTATTGATCTACTTGTTAGACAAACGCAAACACTTGTCTATATCAGGGATGAGAGGTAACTATAATACCTTCTGGTGCACGTCTGTGACGTGTACCTATTTAAACAAGGTTAGTCACGCGTTACAGACCTGTCAGCTAACAAGGCAGGCGCGAGCTAGGGGGCTGTTTATTTATTTTTATCAACACATCTAAGGAATAAACATAATAGTTCATACCTTAGAAGGCGGTCAAAAACCTATTTTATTAATGTTTTTATAGAAGATAAGATATGAATGTAGTATCATTTTTTGCAGGGGCAGGAGGTCTTGACCTAGGGTTTAAGCAAGCAGGATTTAATATCATTTGGGCTAACGAATATGATAAAGAAATTTGGGAAACCTACGAGAAAAACCACAAAAATACTGTACTTGACAGAAGAAGTATTGTTAATGTAAAAGAAGATGAGGTTCCAGAGTGCGATGGTATTATTGGCGGACCTCCTTGTCAAAGCTGGAGTGAGGCAGGTTCACTTAGAGGAATTAACGATAAAAGAGGGCAGCTCTTCTTCGATTTTATTAGAATTTTGGAAGCAAAGCAGCCTAAATTCTTTTTAGCTGAAAATGTTAGCGGAATGCTTTTACCAAGACACAAAGAGGCTCTTAAAAATATTAAAGAAATGTTTTGCAGTTCAGGATATGAGCTTTCATTTCAACTCCTAAATGCCTCCGATTATAATGTTCCACAAGACAGAAAACGGGTGTTTTTCATTGGCATAAGAAGAGATTTAGGCTTCAAGTTTGAATTTACAAAAAAAACCTTTCAAAAGATTTCTTTGAAAGATGCTATTGGAGATTTAAGAGAGAGTGTTTTACCTGCATTAGAGACTAACAAAACAAATGGGAACAGTTGTAATATCCCCAACCACGAATACATGACTGGTGGTTTTTCTACGATTTTTATGTCAAGAAATCGAGTAAGAAGTTGGGACGAACAATCATTTACCATTCAGGCAGGTGGACGACACGCCCCTATTCATCCTCAAGCTCCCAAAATGAAATTTATAGAGCAAAACAAAAGGATTTTTATTCCAGGGAAAGAGTATTTGTATAGAAGGTTAAGCATCAGAGAATGTGCAAGAGTTCAAACCTTTCCTGATGATTTTATTTTTTATTATGACAAAGTGGCTGCTGGGTATAAAATGATAGGAAATGCAGTCCCTGTGAACTTGGCAAAGTTTTTGGCAGAGAGTATTAAATCACAAATTGAAGCAAGAGAAATCGAAGGTGCATTTGATAAAAAGAAAATTGCAGAATTCGCATGACAAATATCTTGGAAGCCATTTTTAATATTATAGACCATAAAAATTTTCAAATAAAAGATTTTTACACAGGCAGAAACAGAGCAAATAGCATGGGCGATGCTCTCGAAAATTATATCAAAGATGCTTTTGCCAATACATTTATGACTAATGATGAACAGATTAGGCTAAATATTTACAACGAAAAGTTTTCTTGGCTAGATTCTCAAAATAACCCACCAGACATTATGATAAAAGGCGGAGATGCCATTGAAGTCAAAAAAACACAAAGCGCTAACAGCAATATAGCATTAAACAGTAGTTACCCTAAGTCTGATTTAAGGCAAACAAGTCCAATGCTGACTACTGAATGCAAATCCTGCGAAGAATGGACAATTAAGGACTTACTATATTGCGTTGGTCACACTTCAGATAGCAGTCTGAATTCTCTTTGGATGGTTTATGGAAGTATTTATGCAGCCAAACATGAAACTTATCAAATAATTAAAACAACAATTTCCGAAGGAATAAAAGAAATTCCAGGTGTTGTCTTTTCTGAAACTAAAGAACTTGGAAGGGTAAATCAAGTTGATCCTTTAGGAATTACAAATTTGCGAATTAGAGGAATGTGGCAAATTGAAAATCCAAGAAAAGTTTTCAATTATCTGCACGAACCAACAGACAAGGAATTTGAGTTGATATGTATAATTCCTACAGAAAAATACAATAGTTTCCCTCAAAATAGTAGAACGAGAATTGAAGGGATAACAGAAGATGGGTTTAGCATTGAAGACAAAAAAGTGAAAGACCCTAACAATCCCGCTAACCTTTTGGAATGTAAATTAATTACTTTTTGTACTTAGCCTCTTACACATTAAACCTAAAGTGCATCACATCACCGTCCTTTACGGTGTAGTCTTTTCCTTCTACCCTGGCTTTCCCTGCTTCTTTGGCTTTTTGTTCAGAGCCTAGGGCATCGTAATCCGCAAAAGAAATTACCTCCGCACGGATAAAGCCTTTTTCAAAATCGGTATGGATAACCCCCGCGGCTTGGGGTGCTGTAGCACCAGCGGGTATCGTCCAGGCACGCACTTCTTTTTGCCCAGCCGTAAAATAGGTTTCTAGGTTTAGAAGTCTATAGGCAGCACGAATCAGCTTGGCAGCACCCGGCTCGTCTAGTCCCAAATCTTCCAAAAACAATTGCCGCTCGTCATAGGTTTCCAATTCGTTGATATCGGCTTCGGTGGCAACGGCAAGCACCAATACCTCGGCATTTTCAGCAGCCACAGCGGTTTGCACTTGGGTAACGTAATCGTTTCCCGTGGCAGCGGCACTTTCGTCTACATTACACACATACAATACGGGTTTGTCCGTAATCAGTTGCAAAGGCTTTACAAAAGCTGTTTTATCGTCTTCAGCAACGGCTATGGCTCGTACCGAAGTCGCTGCTTCCAAACCTTGTTGCAGGGTTTCCAAAACGGCCAGTTCTTTTTGTGCCTCTTTATTTCCGGTTCGGGCAGCACGCTTTACCTTTTCAAGGCGTTTTTCAACCGCTTCTAGGTCTTTGAGCTGCAACTCAATATCAATGGTCTCTTTATCGCGCAAGGGGTCTACAGAACCGTCTACGTGAACAATATTGTCGTTATCAAAACAGCGCAACACATGAATAATCGCGTCGGTTTCTCTGATGTTTGCCAAAAATTGGTTACCCAGCCCCTCGCCTTTACTGGCACCTTTTACCAATCCGGCAATGTCTACAATTTCTACTGTGGCAGGAATGACCTTCTCTGGATTTACCAATTCCTCTAGGCGGTTTAGCCGTGGGTCGGGAACATTGACAACCCCCACGTTGGGTTCAATGGTACAAAAGGGAAAATTAGCGCTTTGTGCCTTGGCACTCGACAAACAGTTAAACAACGTTGATTTACCTACATTGGGCAATCCTACAATTCCAGCTTTCATGCTATTCGGGGTGCATAAAACGTTGTTTGCCCAACAGTACTTCCTCTGATTCTACATGATCCTCATCAGGAATACAGCAATCCACAGGACAAACCGCAGCGCATTGGGGCTCATCGTGGAAGCCTTTACACTCGGTACACTTATCAGGGACAATAAAATATACCTCATCTGAAATGGGTTCTTGTATGGCATCGGCATCTACGGCTTTACCGTTAGGTAAAACCACATCACCGTTTAGCGAGGTTCCATCGGCGTATTTCCAATCAAAAGCACCTTCGTAAATGGCGGTGTTTGGACATTCGGGCTCACACGCCCCGCAATTAATACATTCATCAGTTATGATAATAGCCATAGCAATTTTTTTAACTTTGCAAAAATAAGGCATAGGCACACCACAACAAAATATGATTTCACACCAACATTCAATTACCGCTTTTACAGCCTTAGGGCAACTTTTTAGGGATTATATTTCAGGGGATTACTCAGAAAATAAATGGTTAAAAGATCTTGATAATGCATTAGTTAACGCATCGAATCAAAACAAATGGTTCACAAAAGAAAATCTTGATTTTTGCATCAATACTTGGGGCAATACGCTCACAAAAGTCAACTTAAACACTTGGTTGCGTGCATATCCCGAAGCGCAAAAACACGAGCAACGCTTGGGATTGGTCTTGGCAGGAAACATCCCATTGGTGGGCTTACACGATATCTTATGCGGTTTGGCTTGTGGCTATTCCATTGAAATTAAGTACTCCTCGAACGATGACATACTCCTCCCCTTTGTGGTAAATTTTTTAATGGAAAAGCAACCCGAGTGGCAAGGTAAGATACACTTTACAAAGGGAAAACTCGAAAAATTTGATCGTGTAATTGCCACCGGAAGCAACAATACGGCACGCTATTTTGAATACTATTTTAAAGACGTTCCGCACATTATCCGCAAAACCCGAAACGGCCTAGCCGTACTGAACGGCGAAGAAACCGAAGCAGAACTATCGGCACTTTGTACGGATATCTTACAGTATTTTGGGTTGGGCTGCCGAAGCGTTTCACATCTTATGGTTCCCGAGGGCTATGATTTTAATGCCTTGTTTTTGTCACTTTACGAACACCGAGATATTATCCACCATAACGCCTATGCCAACAATTACGACTACAACAAGGCAGTGTATTTGATGCAAGAAGAAGATTTGCTTGACAACGGATTTATGATGCTCAAAAAAGATTCGGGGCTAAACTCACCGATTGCTTGTGTGCATTACAGTGTGTATTCAAACCCTGAAGAAGTTCAAAAAACACTTGAAGAAGCTCAAGACAACATTCAGTGTGTGGTAAGTAATTTCCTCGAAAACAGCCTTGCTTTTGGGCAAACACAACACCCCAAACTCTCTGACTACGCCGACCATATTGACACCATGGAATTTTTGTTAAAAAAGTAACACAACTTTCTGTGCGTAACCGCAACTGTTTTTGTTTCTTTGCGTTTCTAAATTGTTAGACCTATGAAGATGCACAATTTCAGTGCTGGCCCTTGCATCCTTCCGCAAGAAGTCATGGAAAAAGCCGCCCAAGCGGTAGTAGAACTCGACAACTCTGGTTTATCCCTTATCGAAATTTCGCATCGCAGTTCTGCGTTTATCGATATCATGGATCGTGCTACTTCGCTAGCACTCGAACTACTAGACTTGAAAGACAAAGGGTATACAGCCATGTTTTTACAAGGAGGGGCAAGTTTGCAATTTATCGCTACGGCATACAACTTATTGGAAAACAAAGCAGGCTATTGCAATACGGGTACTTGGTCTACAAAAGCGCTAAAAGAAGCCAAATTGGTAGGCGAAGCCGTTGAGGTTTCTTCTTCAAAAGATGCGAATTTCAACTACATTCCAAAAGGCTTTGACATTCCATCTGATTTGGATTACCTCCACATAACCACCAACAACACCATTTTTGGAACGCAATACAAGGCACTTCCCGAAACCAATACTACCTTAGTTGCAGATTCATCTTCTGATATTTTCTCTAGGGAATTGGATTTTAGCAAATTCGGTCTTTTATATGCTGGTGCACAAAAAAACATGGGACCTGCAGGTACCACTTTAGTGGTGGTTCGTGAAGATATCCTTGGTAAGGTTTCGCATCAAATTCCTTCCATGCTGGACTACAAAATCCACGCTGATAAAGGCAGTATGTTCAACACGCCTCCGGTGTTTGCAGTGTATACTTCCATGCTCAATCTGGAGTGGTTGAAAAACAAAGGTGGAATCGCTGCTATTGAAAAAGAAAATGAAGCCAAAGCGGCATTGATGTATTCGGAAATTGACCGTAATCCACTGTTTGAAGGATTTGCTGCCAAAGAAGATCGCAGTACGATGAACGCTACCTTTACGCTCAATACACCCGAATTAAAAGATACGTTTGAAGCCATGGCAAAAGAAGCTGGGCTAAACGGTATTAATGGGCACCGCTCTGTGGGGGGCTACCGTGCTTCGATGTACAACGCATTACCAATTGTATCGGTTCAAGCACTTGTAGATGTCATGAAAACTTTAGAACAAAACGCATAATAATGAATATTCACGCAAACGACGGCATTTCGCAATCTGGAATTGACGCATTAACAAAAGCTGGTTTTACCATTACCACTACCAATGTGGCACAAGAACAACTTGTAGACTACATAAACGAAAACAACATTACAGGGTTGTTGGTACGCAGTGCCACAACAGCCCGCAAAGAGTTGATAGACGCTTGTCCAGGGCTAAAGCTTATTGGTCGTGGCGGTGTTGGTATGGATAATATCGATGTTGCTTATGCTAAAGAAAAAGGAATACACGTAATCAATACCCCCGCTGCTTCTTCTGCCTCTGTGGGTGAATTGGTTTTTGCGCATTTGTTTGGCGCTGTGCGCTTTTTGTATGATGCAAACCGAAACATGCCTCTTGATGGCGAAACGAAGTTTAAGGCACTTAAAAAAGCCTATGCCGGAGGGATTGAACTTCGCGGCAAGACCTTAGGAATTGTTGGTTTTGGACGTATTGGTCAGGCAACAGCAAAAATTGCCCTTGGTTTGGGGATGGACGTTGCCGCCTATGACCCGTTTATGGACAAAGCTACCGTGAGCGTAGATTTCTTTAACGGACAGTCGATAGATGTTGAGATTAAAACACGTTCTTTTGACGAGGTGTTGGCGCAATCCGATTTTATAACGTTACACGTTCCGGCACAAGACAAACCCACTATTGGTGCTGCCGAATTTGCTAAAATGAAAAAGGGTGCGGGACTAATCAATGCGGCACGTGGTGGTGTGGTAGACGAAGAAGCCTTGGTAGCAGCTTTGGATAGTGAACAGTTGGCATTTGCTGCACTTGACACCTTTGTAAACGAACCTAAACCGGCAATAAAGTTGTTGATGCATCCCAAAATTTCACTTACGCCCCATATTGGTGCTGCAACTAAAGAAGCGCAAGACCGCATTGGTACTGAATTGGCACAACAAATCAGTGAACTTTTAGGCTAAATGCAGCGGCTAAAAGCACGTTGGGGAATTCATTCCAATTTCCAATTGGTAATGATTTTGGTGGTTTTTGCAGTGACAGGTTCGTCTGCTGCCAAACTTGCCTCACCCCTAACAACTTTTCTTGGTGTTAATGCTGAAAGTACTTCACCCTGGATATATTGGCCCATTCGGATTTCCCTGATTTTCCCAATCTATCAAGTGTTACTCGTTTTTTTTGGCTTTATTTTTGGTCAATTCCGGTTTTTTTGGAACTTTGAGAAGAAGATGCTTTCCCGCATGGGATTAGGATTTATGTTCAATAAAAAAAATGAAACCTAAACATTTCTTTTTCAGGTGGTTGTTTGTAGGATTGATTTTCTATCCTACACTGGCACAACACGTTCATATTTTTGAACACCACGACCATCCTACCTGTGAAGAAAGCAGCTTACACTTTCACGAAGGAGACACCTCCTGTGCGTTATTGAATTATGTTTCCAATGCTCAGGCGGTACTTCCCACATTTGTCTTTTCTTCAGCCCCAGAACACATTCAATTCGAAGAAAGTTTTTTTATACCTGCTGTATACAGCAAACCACTATTTAGTAAAACCTTAAGAGGTCCACCCAGCGCTTAGCGCACCTTCTGAACCTTTTTTTTGTTTAACTAAATGTATTTTATGAAATCCTTATTTAGCGGGGCTATACTCGCATTATTACCCTTTTTTTCATCTTACAGTCAGCTAACAGGGACTGTATCCAACAACCAAACTAACGAAGCCATTGAAACGGCGCGCATTTATATTCCCCAACTTGATGATGTGACATATTCCAATGCCAACGGTACATTTACACTCCACAACACCCCTAGTAAGCCGTTCACTATTGTGGTCTCGCGTTTGGGGTATAAAACCGTGGAAGTGTTAGTGGCTTCAAGCCAAATTTCTATTTCTTTAGATCCATCTGTTTTCGAAATGGAAGAAGTTATTGTTTCTACACCTTTTTCCAACTTAGAAAATCAAAATACGCTAGCAGTAAGTAAAATCAATAGCGAAGCCATTCAAGAAAGTGGAGCTTCCGTTTTGGCAGATGCCTTACAAGTATTGCCAGGGGTGTCTGCCATAACCACCGGACAAGGCATTGCAAAACCCGTTATTCGGGGGTTGAGTGGCAATCGTGTAGTTACCTATTTGAATGATTTGCGTTATGAGAATTATCAATTTTCTGGAGATCATGGACTCGATTTGGGAGCCACAGCATCGTCTGTAGAAGTTATCAAAGGACCTTTCTCATTGCTTTACGGATCTGATGCTATTGGAGGCGTTGTATATGTGGCTCCTCAAGCATTCACAATCCGTGAGTCGCTGACTGGGAGTGTTCAGCAACGCTATGTGTCGCAATCTTTTGGTAGTGAAACCAGTGCAAACTTAGGTGTTGCTTCGGGTAAATGGCAATTTGGTGTTTCGGGGTCACATATGCAACATGCAGACTATGAAACTGCATCTGAAGATTTTGTTCCAAATAGCCGTTATAGAAGTAAAAGCAGCGGGATAAATACGCGTTTTTCAGAGGGTAATTATCAAGCAACAGCACGATTTGCGTATTCCGACAAACAAGCCGGTATTGTAGAAGAGCGTCTGGGGGGAAAGCGTAATTTCGGCATACAAGTTCCCTATCAAGAAACACAACTCAATCAGTTTAGCTTACGTCAAAAGCTAGATACTAGTGTAGGATTGTGGGATTTTACATCCGGATTTACACTAAATCAACGTCGTGAATTTGAGGAGCATGAAGAAGAAGCTCACGCTGAAGATGAGGAACACGAAGAGGGTGCGGCACTCAACATGCATAATCGTGTACTATCATTTGATTTAAAAAACACACTCCCCTCATCTGGAAATTGGCAGCAAATTGTTGGAGCACAATGGCTGCAACAACAAAATACAAATAGCGGTGAAGAGCGCATTATTCCTGATGCCACACAGCGTGATTTTGGCGTGTATTGGTTGCATCAATTTTTGGGCGAAAAACTAAAATGGCAACTTGGCATGCGTTACGACACCAGAAAAATTGACACGAAAGCCTTTGAGATTCACGATCATGATGGAGGAGTTGGTGAAAAAGTGGATAACATAAATCGTTCCATTAACAGCCTAAACGGCTCGGCGGGGTTTACCTATCCCCTGTCGGAAAAAATAAATCTTAGATTTAATGCAAGTACGGGCTTTCGCGCGCCCAATTTGGCAGAGCTAACCTCGCATGGCGTACACCATGGCACACAGCGTTTTGAAGTGGGGAATGCAGAACTAAAGCCGGAACAAAACCTACAGTTCGATTTGGGAATCGACGTAAAAACAACTTATCTCAATCTAGGTGCAGATGGATTCTACAATACCCTCAAAAACTACATCTTCTTAAACCCTACAAACGAGATGGAGGAAGGATTACAGGTTTTTGAGTATATCCAAACGGACGCTTCACTCTGGGGTGGTGAGTTCTTTGTGCACTATCATCCCCAAGGAAAACTCCATTTTGAAAGCGCTTTAGAATATGTGCGTGGCGAACAAAGTGACCACTCTCCGTTACCCCTAATGCCCCCCTTTGCATTCCATCAGGAAATACACTGGGAAGTAAGTCCAGTTTTTGCTGCTTTTGTTTCGCTAGATATGGTTGACAACCAAAACAACGTCAGTCGTTTTGAAACCACAACCAAAGCATACGAGGTTATCAATTTGGGGGGGCATCTAGATATCCCCTTTGGCAAAAATAGAGAACTACGTATCCAATTGTTAATCAGAAATTTAGGGAATAGGAATTACATTCCCCATTTATCAAGACTAAAAGGAATTGGTGTGGAACAACAGGGACGAAACTTTGTTCTATCCGCTACGGTTAATTTCTAATTAGGATAACTTCCCTTGAATAAGCTTTAAAAACTCATTTCGGGTTTCCATGGCCTCAAATGCGCCGCGGAAGCCCGAAGTTGTTGTAAGGGAGTTTTGTTTCTGTACCCCGCGCATCATCATACACATGTGTGCAGCTTCTATTACGATAGCTACACCCGAAGGCTTAAGCGTTTCATCAATACAGTTCATAATTTGCTCTGTAAGGCGTTCTTGCACCTGTAATCGACGCGCAAAAACATCTACCACACGTGGAATTTTACTCAATCCCACAATGTGTCCGTTAGGTATGTAGGCAATATGTGCCTTGCCAAAAAACGGAAGCATGTGGTGTTCGCAAAGCGAGTATACTTCAATATCTTTAACAACGACCATTTCGTTATAGGATTCGGCAAACTTGGCTCCTTCCAAAATGGCGGCAGGATCCATTTCGTAGCCTTGCGTAAGAAACTGCATGGCTTTGGCGGCACGCTTAGGCGTTTCAATCAAGCCCTCACGATAGGGGTTTTCACCCAAATCTGTGAGTACTTCCAAATAGTGTTTTTGTATCGATGTAGTTATGTCTACATCGTAAAGATCTTTTGCTTCAAATGTCATAGCGATTTTAGTTTTGATGAATGTTTCGTTAATAATTTTTTGACTTTTGGGGAAATCACCGCAGCACAATACGGTTGTGATGTGTTTAGATTATAATAATCGTGGTGTTCCACTTCGGCAGGATAAAATACCTCAAAAGGCGTGAGTTCAGTAACTATGGGGGTTGAAAATTGGTGTTGTTTTTCCAATTCGGCAATAACCGCTTTGGCAATATCTTTTTGTTCCTCGGTATGATAAAACACTCCGGAACGGTATTGCGTACCCACATCATTCCCTTGACGGTTTAGCGTTGTAGGGTCGTGTGTATCAAAAAACACCTCTAAAAGGGTTTTATAGGTAATTTTATCAGGGTCAAATTCGATATGTACACATTCGGCGTGTCCCGTTCTTCCGGTACACACTTCACGGTATGCCGGATTTTTAATATGTCCACCGGTATACCCAGGAACAGCTTTTAGCACCCCTTCAATTCTTGAAAAAAGGGTTTCGGTACACCAAAAACAACCTCCAGCTAATGTGGCTACAGCCATATTGTTTAAATATTATACAGCAAACTTAAACAAAATACGTTTATTATCCTATAAACAAAACATAAAATCTAGATAAGACCAATAAAACTTAAATTTGGTTAATTTGCACTCCATGATTGAAGCGAAGCATATATCAAAAACCTATGGCAAAACAGGAGTTTTAAAAGACGTCTCGTTTTCGTTGGCACCTGCAGAAATTGTATCTATTGTTGGACCTTCGGGGGCTGGAAAAACAACATTACTGCATATTCTAGGCACTTTAGATCGTCCCGACATACACCAAAATACGTCGCTTATCATTAACAACACCGACGTAACCCAATTGTCCGACAAAGCCCTTTCTGCTTTTCGCAACAATTCCCTGGGGTTTGTTTTTCAGTTTCATCAGTTATTACCCGAATTCACCGCATTGGAAAACATCTGTTTGCCAGCCTTTATCAAAGGAACTTCAAAAAAAGAGGCGGAAAAGCGTGGGTTGGAACTTCTCGATTTTTTTGGACTTACGAACAGAGCACAACACAAGCCCGCCGAACTCTCCGGTGGTGAACAACAACGGATTGCCGTTGCCCGAGCGTTGATAAACACCCCTAGCCTTCTCCTCGCCGATGAACCTAGTGGAAATCTGGATAGTAGCAACGCAGATCAACTCCACGATTTGTTTTTTCAGCTAAGAGATGCCTTCGCTATTAGTATGATTTTGGTAACACACAACACATCGCTTGCTGAACGCGCAGACCGTATGTTAACCCTTGTGGACGGACAATGGAGCTAAATCACGAGGAACTCAAATCGTTTTTGGACGAAAAAGTTCAGCAGTATAACACCTCTTCGTTTATTGAAAGTGACCCAATTTCGGTACCTCATCGTTTTACAAAAAAACAAGACATCGAAATTGCCGGTTTTTTCGCTGCTACCATTGCTTGGGGCAATCGGAAAAGCATATTGACAAATGCGCAGAAACTCATGCAGCGCATGGATAACGCCCCCCATGATTTTATTTGTAATCATACCAAGGCAGATTTAGACGTTTTTGATGGGTTTGTGCACCGCACTTTTCAAGAGGAGGACGTAAAATATTTTGCAGAGCGATTACAACAATTGTATCGCGAGAATGACAGTCTAGAAAATTTGTTTGTACCCCCAAATGGCGCAACCGATTTACACGCTACCTTAACTGCATTTCACAAAACGTTTTTTGCCGTACCGCATCCCAAACGCACTGTAAAGCACGTTGCGAATCCCGCTAAAAAATCGGCAGCCAAACGCCTTCATATGTTTTTGCGCTGGATGGTACGAAACGATAACACAGGGGTAGATTTGGGCATATGGACAAAAATTTCTCCTGGTGTGTTGTCCTGCCCATTAGACGTGCATTCTGGAAATGTTGCGCGAGCTTTGAGACTGCTAAAAAGAAAGCAAAACGATTTGATGGCGGTGAAAGAATTGGATGAGCAGCTACGCAAACTAGACCCTAAAGACCCTGTAAAATACGACTTTGCACTGTTTGGATTAGGTGTTTTTGAAGGATTTTAATTTTGTGTTCATGGATTTTCTATCTTTGCAATGATTTTGAAATAGAGGTTTACGCGAATGAATATCTTACTTAAAGCTGCAAAAATCCTCGATGCCAACAGTTCGCATCACCAAACACAACAAGATATTTACATTGAAAATGGCGTAATTAAAGAAATCGGAAAAGACCTTTCTTATCCGAAAGCCAAGCAAATCAAACACGAAGATTTACACGTTTCCAAAGGCTGGTTTGACAGCAGTGTTTCTTTTGGCGAACCTGGATTTGAAGAACGTGAGACCCTAGCACATGGGTTAGAAGTAGCAGCAAAAAGCGGGTTTACCCATATTGCCTACAACACAAATACACACCCAAAACCTGACAGTCGTGCCGATATTGCCTTTTTGCTAGAACAAGCCAATGGGAGCGCCACAAAACTTCATCCCAAAGCACGGATTACTTCTGCTGAAAACACAAAAAACCTTGCGCCCATGCGCGAGCTTCATGCTGCAGGAACTGTCTCTTTTTGTAACCACAAAGAAGCGATTTCGAATGCCAATACCCTAAAATTGGCACTTCAATACGCCACAGATTTTGAAGGTTTGGTTGAATCGTTTCCTTTTAACGAAGATTTGGGAAATGGCGGGGTTATGCACGAGGGTGCTGTTAGCACTGCACTTGGTCTAAGTGGTATCCCAGCTGTGGTAGAGGAAATGCAACTCAAACGCGATTTAGACATCCTCCAATACACAGAAGGAAAACTGCATTTTCCAACCCTTTCTACAGCGGGTGCGGTTCAACTCATTAAAGAAGCGAAAAAAGCAAAGCTAGATGTTAGCTGCAGTGTAGCCATTCACAATTTATTCTTTACAGATGAAGCCTTACAGGGTTTTAACGCTAATGCCAAAGTATTCCCTCCACTTCGCGAAGCTACCGACCAAGAAGCATTGAGAACAGCACTTTTGGAAGGGGTCATAGACATGGTAACCAGCGACCATCAACCCCTGAACAGTGAACTTAAAGAAGTTGAGCTAGACCGTGCACACTTTGGTTCCATCGGATTAGAGCACAGCTTTGGCAGCTTGTTGTCTATGTTCTCTGTAGAGGACGCTGTTGAAATACTCAGCAGAGGCAAAGCACGATTTGGTGTCCCCAACACGACCATTGAAGTAGGCGCACAAGCCGATTTGACCTTATTCTCCCCTAACGGTAGCCAAAAAGTGACCAAAAACGCACTCCTGTCCACCTCCAAAAACAGCTTGTTTTTAGGGCAAGAGTTGAGCGGAAGGGTTTACGGCATTATTTTACAAGACAAGATTCAGGTTCAAGGGGCGTAATATGTCGTATGTATATTTAGATCGAAAGGGAACAACCCCCAACGCACCCTTGCTCCTTTTGCTTCATGGCTATGGAAGCAACGCCGCCGATCTATTTTCATTTGCCGCTTACATCCCCGACACGTATCACGTGGTTTCGTTAGAAGCACCATTACCCATGAGCCATGAAAGTTTTGCATGGTTCCCCATTCATTTTACAGAGTCCATGGAACGTTGGACAAACCCCGAAGAAGTAAAAAAAGCCACGGATTATATCGCTGAATTTCTATCGTATTATGAAGAAAAAGGAGGGTTTGACAACAGTCGTATTTACCTCATGGGCTTTAGTCAAGGGGCTATGCTAAGTTATGCCGTTGGACTTGGCACCAAAACGGTAAAAGGTATTGCTGCGCTCAGTGGCTATATAGACCCTCGCGTTGTGGATTTTACAAATACGGAAATAAAGTCTATTTATGTGTCGCATGGCACGGAAGACATGGTGGTACCCTATGCCTGGGCGGAGCAATCCGTCGAAAAACTCAAAGAATATGGCCTTTCACCGCAATTCCATACCTATCCACAAGGACATGGCATCAATCAAGACAATTTAACCACGATTATTCAGTGGCTACAGGAACAGCTTTAGATTGCTGTAATACGTCAATTGAATCTTTTAGCTGTGTTATTTTTTCGGTTTGTTTTTCAATTTTGTTTTGCGCATAGTTTAAGCGTTTTCCATAGTCCGAAATCAGGTATAAATTGATTAATACTGAAAAAATTAAGAGGTAAAAAAGTATTTTCTGCTTCATGGTTAAATGGATATTGTTAGGTTATCGTATGCCAAATGGATGCCTTTGGGAAGGGCTTTTTCAACTTCTTCGTGGAAGCCTAGCTTGTGGCTAATATGTGTAAAATAGGTGCATTTTGCCCCAACTCGTTGGGCAAAATCGATGGCAGCGTCTAAGTGAAGGTGCGATGGATGGGGCTCAATACGCAACGCATTAACCACCAAAACATCTAAGTTTTTGAGTTTTGCTTCTTCTTTGGGTGCTATGGAAAACATATCTGTGATGTAGGCGAATGCGCCAAAACGATAGCCTAGTACCGAGAGTCCATAATGCGTTACGGTAATGGGGACAATTTCTTTACCTGTACACACAAATGAAGCACTTGGATCAACCAAAAAGGGCTTTACAGACGGTGCACCTGGGTACTTATTTTCATCTGAAAAAATATAGTCAAACCGTTTGGCTAAATTGTCCAATACCCGTTTGTGTCCATACACCGGTAATGCCCCTTGTTTATAAACAAAAGGACGTATATCATCTAAACCGGCAGTGTGGTCGGCGTGTTCGTGGGTAAATAAAAGTGCATCTATTTTGGGACATTGCGAAGCGAGCATTTGCTGCCTAAAATCAGGGCCACAATCAATCACAACATCAACATCATCCCAGTGCACCCAAACCGAAGTACGCAAACGCTTGTCTTTAAGATTATCACTTAAACAAACCGGGTCGGTACTCCCAATTATCGGAATGCCTTGCGAAGTTCCTGTGCCTAAAAAGTGAATTTTCATCCCCACACCACAAAATTAAGCGAATGATACACAATCATGCGAATAAGTTTTATAATTTTGAAGAAAATTACATTCATGCCCATAGCGCTCCCTGGCGATCAACCCTTTGAAAACACGCCTTCGCTAGAAGCAAAGGCACTGCGCATCAACCTCAACAGTGACATTTACGGCACTTTCGCTGAAATAGGTGCCGGGCAAGAAGTGGCGCGCCATTTTTTTAGGTGTGGGGGTGCCTCGGGGACTATTGCCAAAACCATGAGTGCCTATGACAAAGATTTTAGCGACGCTATTTATGGGCGCGAAGATGATGGCAGGTATGTGAGCGAATCGAGGCTTAACAAAATGCTTGAATGGGAAATGGGGTTGTTGGAAAAACGTATCGACCGTACAAAAAACCAAAACAAACTCTTTTTTACCTATGCCAATACGGTAACCACTATCGACTTTGCCAAAAAGTTTAAAGGGCATGGCTGGATGGGAATTAAGTTTCAAACAAAACCCGATGAGCCCTACTCAATGATTATGACTCATGTGCGTTTTAAAGAAAACGATGCCAAAGCACAGCAACTGTCACTTGGAGTTATGGGCGTAAATCTTATTTATGGTGCATTCTATCAAAACGATCGTCCAAAAAAATTACTACAATACCTTTTTGATCATATCGACAGAGACGCTATCGAAATTGACACCATCAATTTTACGGGACCGCTTTTTAAAGATATTGATAACCGCTTGTTGAGTTTGGAGCTTGTTCGGTTGGGCATGACCGATGCCGTAATGTTTGGCCCTGACGGAAATAACCTCCTGCCCGCTAGGGAGTTGTACAAGAAAAATATTATTGCCCTTCGTGGTAGCTTTAGACCTGTTACTAAGGTAAATGTGGATATGTATCAAAAATCGTTAACCATTTTTGAAAAAGAAGCCGATTCTGACCCCGAGAAAACACTTGTCCTTTTTGAAATTACACTTTCTAACCTGATGTCTACTGGGCAAATTGACGAAGAAGACTTTATGGACAGGGCAGAGTTATTGTGCTCTCTTGGACAAACGGTGATGATTTCAAACTTTAAAGAATACTATCAGTTAGTAGAATATTTCTCTGAATACACCAAAAAGAAAATTCGTCTAACCATGGGGGTAAACAACCTTATTGAAATCTTTAACGAAAAATACTACCGACACCTAAGCGGTGGCATTTTGGAAGCCTTTGGAAAGCTGTTTTTCAAAAACCTCAAGGTATACCTTTACCCCATCATAGATCCCAAAAACGGTTCTATAATCAATAGCAGCAATTTACGTGTTCATCCCAGAATTAAAGAATTGTATAACTTCTTTAAATACAACGATAAGGTTGTAGATATTTTGGATTACAGTACAGACGATATGAAAATTTACTCCAAAGATGTTATTGAGCAAATACAAACGGGAGTAAAGGGCTGGGAAAGCAAATTACCCCCTGGAGTTTCAAAACTTATAAAAGCCAAAAAGCTATTTGGGTATAAACCGGCTAAAAGCTAACTATTCTTCAAGAATTTGTATCGCGTGGTCCTTTGTTCTTACCTTAGTAATGACGCGCACAATGGTTCCTGTTTGGTCAATTACAAAAGTGGTACGATGGATCCCATCAAATTCTTTTCCCATAAATTTTTTAGGTCCCCACACGCCAAAAGCTTTAATGGCAACATGGTCTTCATCTGCCAATAGCGGAAAAGGGAAGTTGTACTTTTCAGCAAAATTTGCTTGTTTTTTGACCGAATCGGCACTCACGCCCAACAATTCATAGCCCTCGGCTTGAAGTGCGGCGTAATTATCGCTCAAATTGCACGCCTCAGCCGTACAACCGGGCGTATTGGCGCGCGGATAAAAGAATACAATTAGCTTCTTTCCTGTGTAGTTGGTGTGGCTTACGGGTTCTCCCAAATGATTTACGCCTGAAAAAGCAGGCATTTGATTTCCTTCTTGTAGCATTTTTTATATTTTTAGGATATAAAAATACAAAAATGAATAAAGCCGAAAAGGTTGCTTTTGTTATTCAAAAACTTGAGAAATTATACCCCACCATTCCCATTCCACTCGACCACAAAGACCCCTACACACTTTTGATTGCGGTATTGTTATCTGCGCAAAGCACCGATGTACGTGTAAACCAAATTACACCATTGCTTTTTGCTAAAGCAGATAATCCGTATGCGATGGTAACGCTGAGCGTGGATGAAATACGAGAAATCATTAAACCTGTTGGTTTGTCTCCAATGAAATCAAAAGGCATACATGGCCTATCCAAAATTTTGATTGAAAAACACAACGGAGAAGTACCGCAAAGCTTTGAGGCGCTAGAAGCCCTGCCGGCTGTAGGGCACAAAACGGCAAGTGTGGTGATGGCACAGGCGTTTGGGATTCCTGCCTTTCCTGTGGACACGCATATTCACAGATTGATGTACCGATGGGGATTTTCGAATGGAAAAAATGTCGTGCAAACCGAACGTGATGCCAAGCGGCTATTTCCCAAAGAAAAATGGAATGACCTGCATTTGCAAATCATTTGGTATGGACGAGAGTATTGTCCTGCCCGAGGTTGGGATATTTCAAAAGACAGCATCACCCAAACTGTGGGTAGAAAAAGCGTATTAAAGAAACACGGTTACTAATTTGCAACAAATTCAATCACCCTCTTTTTTGTAACATATGGGGTGTATGCAGCTGCAAACTGTGTAATGAGCTGTAGCGTTTCTCTTTTTGGCGATGGTGTGTTTTGGGATTTAGGTAGCGTGTAAAGTTTATCCATAAATGACATTTATAGATATAACGCATAAAACCCATACTTATTGCGTCATGGTGAGGTTTCGTTCGTCTATGAGTTTGCGCAAATTAATCAGCCCATAACGCATTCTTCCCAAAGAAGTGTTGATACTCACATTGGTGCGCTCGGCAATTTCTTTGAAGCTCATATCTTGATACAAGCGCATACGCAATACCTCCAGCTGATTGTCGGGAAGTTCAAGCATAAGCGTGTTAAGATCTTCCTTGATTTGTGAATCAATAAGCATTGCTTCAATATTTTGGGCAGACTCAGACACATTGTAAAAAACATCGTATTCGCTGTCTTGGGTATCAAACATAGGCATACGCTGTTTTCGCCTAAAGTGATCTACTATAAGATTGTGTGCAATACGCATCACCCAAGACAAAAAACGACCTTCATCGTTATACGTACCTTTTTTTAGGGTTTTAATGACTTTAATAAAGGTGTCTTGAAAGACATCATCAGCAAGTTCTCTATCCTTAATTTTAGAATAAATAAAACTGTAAATGCGCTGTTTATATCTGGCAAGTAACGTTTCAAAGGCTTCGTTATTACCGGAAAGATAAAGCTGAATTAGCTCGTTATCAGGGACGATAGACATAGTTTACTCGTTTAAAGATTCGTTATAAATTGAGTAAAAAGTCTATGCTATAGGCGTATAATTAAGTAACAAATATAAAAACATATTCAATACTCCGCAAATTAAAGGTGTTTTTTAGGAGTATATAGGTTCTAATCAATATATTTATAGCTTCGATCTGAAGCAGTTGAAAAAGGAAAAATATATTGAAATATTGGGGGCAGAAATGCATAATCTAAAGAATGTAGATGTGCGTATCCCCAGAAATAAACTTGTGGTGATCACTGGATTGTCAGGTTCAGGAAAATCAAGTTTGGCATTTGACACCTTGTATGCCGAGGGACAACGCCGCTATGTAGAAAGTCTTTCCTCATATGCGCGTCAGTTTTTAGGGCGATTAAACAAACCTAAAGTCAAACAAATTAATGGCATCGCACCCGCTATTGCTATTGAACAAAAAGTCATCAGCAACAATCCACGCTCCACTGTGGGTACCACCACAGAAATTTACGATTACCTCAAACTCCTTTTTGCGCGAATCGGCAAGACCTACTCGCCTATTTCTAGAAAAGAAGTCAAAAAAGACAGTACAAAAGATGTACTTGAACATATCAAATCTTTTGATAAGGGTACTAAACTTCTATTGCTTGCTCCGTTAACCATCGCAAAAGACAGAACTCTAGAAGGAACTCTCGATTTGTACAAACAGCAAGGCTATGCACGCCTTTGGATTAAAAACACCACAGTGCGCATTGACGACGTACCACCAAATTCTAAAGATGCTATCGCCTTAATTGTTGATCGGATTGTAGTAGCACATGACGAAGATTTTTTTCACCGCGTAGCAGAATCTATAGAAACGGCCTTTCACGAAGGAAATGGAACCCTCAAAATACATGCCTTAGAAGATCACAGCGAACAAGAGTTTTCAAACAGATTTGCCCTCGACGGGATGACCTTTACACCCCCAAATGAACATATGTTTAGTTTTAACAACCCGCTTGGAGCATGCCCAGACTGTGAAGGCTACGGCGATTTGATTGGTATAGACGAGCAACTTGTCATTCCAAACACCAACCTATCGGTGTATGAAGGTGCTGTAGCACCATGGAAAGGAGAACGTTTGCAACGCTACAAAAATGATTTTATTGAGAAAGTCTACCCCTTTGATTTCCCTGTGCACAAACCCTATTTTGAACTTAACGATGCACAAAAAAAATTGCTTTGGGAAGGGCAAAAAAACCTTAAAGGCATCAACCATTTTTTTGCCAAACTAGAGGCTAAGAATTACAAAATTCAAAATAGAGTGATGTTGTCACGCTACAGAGGCAGAACCACTTGTGGCAGCTGTAAGGGAAAGCGCCTTAATGAAGCCGCAAATTATGTTCGTGTAGGTGACTATACCCTTTCGGACTTGGTGGATATGCCCATTGCCGATTTGTTAAAAACTGTAGCTACATTAAAACTCACTGAACATCAGCAACATATTGCGCGTAGACTTTTGATAGAAATTAAAGACCGTTTGCACTTTCTACTCCAGGTGGGATTGGGGTATTTAACCTTAAATCGTAGGGCAAGTACCCTCTCGGGGGGTGAATCGCAACGCATCAATCTGGCGACCTCGTTGGGAAGCAGTCTTGTGGGTTCACTTTATATTTTAGATGAACCCAGTATTGGATTGCACCCAAAAGACACTGCTAAACTCATTGGCGTACTGCAAAAATTGCGTGATTTGGGCAATACGGTTATTGTGGTTGAACACGATGATGATATCATGCGTGCCGCAGATGAAATCATTGACTTAGGACCAGATGCGGGTGTTTTTGGAGGTGAAGTGGTTGCGCAAGGAAACTTTGAGCAGCTCCTAAAAGCATCTAGCTGGACTGGAAAATACCTCTCAAAACGTGTTGAAATCCCACTGCCAAAAAAGCGAAAAAAACCGATACACGAACTCCGTATTGTTGGGGCGCGAGCGCACAATCTGAAGAATATTGACGTAGCGTTTCCCTTGAATATGCTTACGGTAGTTACTGGGGTTTCTGGAAGTGGGAAAAGTACCCTTGTCAAAGACATTTTATTGCCTGCCGTCAAAAAGCAGAAAGACATTCACGGCGACAAAATCGGGGAGTTTACGGCACTTGAAGGCGATTTGGATGCCTTTCATGAAATCCAATACATCAGCCAAAAACCCATTGGGCTTTCCTCGCGGTCAAACCCGGTTACCTATATCAAAGCCTACGACGATATTCGGAAACTATTTGCCCAACAAGGGGTGTCAAAACAGCGTAGTTATCAATCCAAGCATTTTTCGTTTAACGTAGATGGCGGTCGTTGTTCTGTTTGCAAAGGCGAGGGAACTGTGAAAATTGAAATGCAATTTATGGCAGATGTGGATTTGCTTTGTGAGGATTGCAACGGAAAACGGTTTAAAAAAGAAGTACTTGAAGTCAAGTTTGAAGGCAAATCCATTCACGATGTGCTAAGCATGAGCATAGACGAAGCCATTGCTTTTTTTCAACAATACAAACAAACCAAAATTGCGGAAAAATTACAACCCCTTCAAGATGTAGGCATGGGCTATGTGGCGTTGGGGCAGTCGTCCTCTACCCTTTCGGGTGGCGAGGCGCAGCGCATCAAACTTGCCAGTTTTTTACTTAAAGGCAGTCAAAAAAATAAAACCCTATTTCTTTTTGACGAACCCACAACGGGCTTGCACATGCATGATATAAATAAACTCGTCGGTTCATTCAGAGCACTTATTGAAAATGGTCATTCGTTAATTGTTATTGAACACAACGTGAGTCTAATAGAACAAGCGGATTATATCATTGATCTAGGACCTGAAGGAGGTACAAACGGTGGGTATGTACTTGCTACCGGAACTCCAGAAGAAATCGCCAAAAACAAAAAATCAAGTCTTTTTGAACACTTATTTAAGAGCGCTTAAGTCGATTTTGAACGATTTGGCGTAGGGTTGGCGAAAGATTTAGCAAGTAAACGCATCCGCCATACACGAGTGTAATAAACACCGATTTTACTACAATAGACAAAAAGGGATGGATGTCCAGTTGCAAAAACGTCAATACCCAGTAAAAGATCGCTATTAGTGCAAAGGCACACAGGGTATTTAATCCATAGGGCTGCATTTTAAAATAATAATACACATATCCCATACGAACATAGGTAAACACAACCACAACCACCAACGTAGAAACCGCCGCACCATTGATCCCATATCTTGGAATTAGCAAGTAATTTCCGAGCACCACAAAAACCGCCATAAAAATGGTTAAGAGTAAGGAAACATGGTACTTTTTGGAATTGATAAGCATCGTGTTTGATGCACCAGAACTCATGGTAATAAGTTTTGCAAAAGAAATCGCAAGTACCACCCAAATGGCATTGGCGTAATTGGCATCTTCAATAAGAGCAAAAAGGGAAGTGATACTCCCATTGACCAACAAGAAAATCCAACCTGCCAAGAGCAAAAGGTTTATCGAGCTGTTTTTGTAATGCACCGCCAGTTGACTCGTATTGTTTTCGTTGATATTTTTTGCAATAAGCGGATTTAGAATTTGAAACAATGCACGTCCAGGTGCCTCAATAAGCGTTGCGGTAAAAATAGCCACTGCATAGAAGGCAGTTTGTTCAATTGCCTTGTATTGAGGCAACATAAATTTATCGATATCAATAACCAGACTCCCCGCAGAAGCTGCCAAGACCAAAAACAAACTGTAGCGCAGTAACTCGCCAAGGTTTTTAGGTTTTTGCCACGAAAAATTAGGAGGTTGAATACGGAATGCGATAACCACCATGAGCAACAAACGCAAATAATACAATCCCACCAAAAGGTAGAAAAACACATCTAAGTCAATCCCATTTGCGGCATACAATAGCAACAAGACAAAAATACTCAGACGGGGGTAAATTTCTTTGAGCGTGTTGCCAGCAACGGATTTAAAATGTACCCTTGCCCAAGAGTAAAACACCTCAAAATAGGCGGTAGCAAAGGCTATGCTAAAAATCACCCAAGTATATGAGGCAATAATGGGGTTTTCAACAGCGAGCAAGGCAGCTATGGCATCGTGAAAAAAAATAGCAACAAAACACAAGGGCAATGCAACAATAAGCGGTAACAGCACCACATAAGAGAGAAAACCCTGTTTGTCATTGTCGGGGTAGCTGCTGTGAAATTTAATGATGGTTTGCGACACACCAAAGCCAATTAGGGGCATTAACAAATTGGAGGCGGAAAGTAAAAAAACGACCAACCCTTGTTTTTCGGCACCAAAAAACCAAGGGTATAAAACCAAGGTATTGACAGCGCCAATACCAAATCCAAGCAAAATACCAGCAAGGTTTTTCGTCGATTGTGTGGTGAGCATGTTCATTTGCAAGCCAAAATTACGTTTAAATACGCTTTGGCAATACCATCACGCTGAAACACCTCAACATTTTTGCTTTCAAAAGGAATCGTCTTATCAGCTGTAAACCAATTCAAAAGAGTGTCTTTTATCTGTTTAAAATCCTCAAAAGAAGTGTAGACGCCCAAATCGTGGGTATCAAAGAGCGTTTCCATATCGCTGGGCTGCGGACCCATACCTAAAATGGGACGTTTTGCCGCCATATATTCAAAGAGTTTTCCATGGATGATATTGTGCGTATTTGGCATATCAATTCCAAGCAGCAACAGTGCTTTTGCGTTTGGCAAGATTTCGTCAAGTTGTTCTTTGGATTGATAGCCCTTAAATAAAACCCATTTACCAATTCCATAGGCTGCCACCTCATTTTTGACTGCATCGGCAACCTTACCATAGATTTCAAGAGAGAATTTTGAAGCAAAAACCTCGCTTTCTTGTACCAATTCTAAGATAGCACGCCACAAGTTTCTAGGGTTTTGTTGCGCTTTCAAACTACCGGAATACACTAAACCATGTGAGGCATTATCTGCTTTTTGCAGTTGTTTTTCATACCCATTCGTAAGCACCACCGTATTTGGATTTGTGGGCAAAAAGTCCTTCGCCAAAGCGGGTGCTGTCACCACTACCCTATCAGACTGCTGTACTACGCTTTGTTGCAAACGTTGTTGTTTTCGCTTTGCAAAAGCACACATGGGCAGGCTCTGGTTTTGAAAAAAACCAACCCAAGGATCACGGAAATCGGCAATCCAAGGGATATTTAAATGCTTTTTGGCACGTAATCCAACCAAATGTAACGAATGAGGAGGCCCTGTAGTAATAAGGCTATCAAAAGGGGTTTGGCTATGTTGTGCTTTAAAAACTTTCCATGCTGCTTTTGCCCAAAATACGCGAGCATCGGGGATAAAAAAATTAGCGCGAACAAATCGCATCAGCGCACTTTTTACCCCTTTCTTTTGTCCAATATTTTCCCCTATAGCCTTTTTACTTTGTTTTAACGGTTCCCATCCGTCAACATAAACAAGGTTAATTTTTGGGTCAACTTTGGCCAACAAGGAAGTGTCTGTTTCGGCAACACGTGGGTTTTTTGGCGTAAAGACAGTTACATCAACTCCATTATTAACAAAATAATTTGCCAAAAAAAGCCATCGCTGAACACCCGAACCACCCGAGGGTGCCCAATAATACGCAACCAACGCAATGTGTTTAGAATTAGGCAACAGTTTTTGGTTTACGAATAATTAGACCCAACATTATGAAAAAAAACAACCACCCCGAAGCCATGACCCATGTGCCCTTACGTACAACTTCCGGCTCAAATCGGAATACAAGTTCATGATTGCCTGGTGGTACAACTACCCCTCGTAGAAGGTAATTGACTTTGTAGTGCGAAATAGGTTTATCGTTCAAATAGGCTTGCCACCCGTTGGGGTAATGCATTTCCGAAAAAACAGCTAGACGCTTGTTAGAAACAGAAACGGAATAACGAAGAAGGTTGTTGCGTTGTTCAATAAGTGAGATGCTATCTGTTGCTGAAGCTTGAAATTTTGCTGCTTTCAACTGTTGCGAAAGGGCTTGTATTTTGGGGTTAATTTCTCCCAATTGTGTAATTTCTTCGTTGGCATTTGCAACTGAGATAAGCTCATCTACCAGCCACGCAGCACCCAAGGCTGAGGGACGTTCTTCAAAACCGTTTTCCAACGCAGGGTCAATTACGTATTTCACATTAAGCATATCCAACACCACACTGTCTTCTTGCTGCAGATAAAAGTCGTAAACCGCTTGCAAGGCTTCTGGCTTTGCCCCGTGATATCCTCCAATGGTACGATGGAAATAGGCAGTACGTGCGTTAGAAACCCCTAGTCGTGGTTCAAAAACGCGATAGCGAGAAGCGTCTTTAAGAATGGCATTGTCTTGCGGGGTAGCAATAAAAGCGGTTTTGTGTTGGTATGATGACACAAATTGTTCTTCGTCAAAATGGTTACGGTTTTGCTTCCACAAATCTGCCAATAGCAATAGTGCAATTAGTGAAACAAAAACTGGAACATTGATTTTTTTTCGCCAATATAACGCAACGATGAGGCATATAAGCACAACAAAAAAGAGTATTTGCGTAATATCATTCCATAGCAAGGCTGCCCTAGCTTCAGTCAGGGGTTTCATGATTTCCGGATATTGTGCAAACGGCTCATACATGGAAGTGAACGAAAAGAATCCTTTGGCTCCTGCTACCAGATATAAAATCAGCACCACAAACGCGACGAACACATAATAAAGTTTTAGCAATTTCTGACGTGATATAAAGTTGTCTTTGACTAGAAAATCTACACCCAACATGGCAGCGTAAGGGACACAAAGCATAATCATGATTTGTGCAGAACTTACGGCTCTAAACTTATCATATAATGGTAAATAATCAATAAAAAACTGCGTAAGTTCTGGCAGGTGTTTTCCCCACGAAAACAACAAAGACGTAACGATAATCGTTAAAAGCACCATTCGCTTTTTTCTTTCTGCTATTACAAGCCCTAGCAATGCGAAAAACAGTACGACAATACCCAAATACACGGGGGCTGCCACAATGGGCTGGTCTCCCCAATAGGGTCGGGCATACCTAAAAATGGTATTTGCCGTTTCGGCGTCAAGCGTGCGCAAAAATTGCACGAAATCGCTATCCATGGGAAACACGGCAGTTGAGCTACCACCAACCACATTGGGTGAGAAAAACGTTAGCGTTTCCAAAATTCCATAGCTGTATTCGGTGATGTAATCAAACGACAATCCATCGGTAGTTTCTTTGGGACTTCCGTCTGGGTTTATGCTTAAAGTGCTGGCACTACGTGTGCTAAATTTTGTGTATTCGAGGGTTGCCAGTACATTTTGCGCATTAAGCAAAAGCGCAATACCCCCTGCAAAAACAAGTTGTGCATAAGGTTTTAGTAGTTTTGAAAAGCCTTCTTTACGCCAGGTGCGTATGCCCCACAACAATGCCCAAAGGGCAACCATTATCAGGGTGTAATAAGTCATTTGAAGGTGATTGGCATGGAGTTGCAATGCCAAGCCTAGCGTAAGCCAAATAAACCCTGTTTTCTTTTTATCAAGAAGCACTTGAAAGAGTCCCAAAAAAACGAGTGGCGCATACGCTAAAGCCATGGCTTTGGTGTTGTGCCCTACCATCAAAATAATGATATAATAGGATGAAAAGCCATAGGCTAAAGACCCCAAAACTGAGACGGGAATGGAGAACTTTCGGCTTTGTGCAAAGAGGTAAAAAAAGAACAAATACAGAAAAAGCATATCGGCGGGGCGTGGTAAAAACCGGAGTGCAGAATCAATGTGCCTCAACACATCCAAAGGATAGCGCGGGGTAATTTGGTAGGTGGGCATCCCCACAAAGGCATTGTCAATCCAATAGGGTTCTTCATCAAAGGCAGCGCGGTGTTCCAACACCTGACGTTGCATCCCCTTAAACTGTACAATATCGGATTGTACTAGGGCTTTGCCCGACAAAACTGGGTAGAAATACGCCAACGATATTACAACAAAAAAAAGGGTTGCCAGAACATGCGGAAACAGAAAACGGAGCTTTAGATTATTAATCATATTTCAAAAATACAATTCTAATTGCAACCGACAGAAAATATAATTCATGTATCTTTGAATATGCACAAGTATTTATCGTACATTTTAGGTACGTTTTGCGGTATATTATTGTCGAGTTTTGCTCAAGCACAATATACTGAGGTCATAAATAGCAATCGACCTAGTCGGTCTATGGGAGCTTTTAGTGTAGGCAAAAACGTATATCAGTGGGAACAAGGCATTTCCTTCCGTCAAGGGGATTTTGAAAACTTTTACAATGCCCGTTATACAGGTTTGGGTACGCGCATGCAACTTCGTATTGGATTGTTTAAAGAACAATTGGAACTCCTGGGAACTGTGGACTATCAACTGGATGACCTCTCATATGAAAATGCGGTTGGAAGGTTAAAAAACAACCGAAAAGGGCTTCGGGATTTTTCAGCAGGGGCAAAATATCTGGTCTATGACCCCTTTCGAAATACCGAAAAATACAAACCCAACTTATACAGCTATCATGCCAACAACCGCATACGTTGGCGCGATTTGATTCCTGCCGTTTCGGTTTATGCAGGAGCGCAATTTGCCACTGGGGGCATTTATCCCTACCAAGAAAATTTTTATTCGCTTTACAATTTTAGCTACCGCCCTATTGCAGAACCAAGCGTTTCGGTAACAGGAATGCTCATTTTACAGCAACACCTAAAACCCGGATTGGTTTTGGTACACAATATCGGGATGCGCTACATCACCGCAGACATTCAACAAAATCAACTGATTGGAACACTCACGTACAGCACCCGTGCCAAATGGTCTTTTTACGGAGAATATCAATGGGACGATAGCCCCCTACACCGAGATGTAGCGTTGGGAACAGGGGTAGCGTATTTACTCAAAAATGATTTACAAGTAGACCTTGCGCTGCAACATAGCGTGAAAACAACGCCTAAACTGTTTACGGCAGGCGTTGGGGTATCTTATCGCATAGACCGCCATAACATATGGGCGGGGCAACCACAAAGTCAAGAGGAAGTAAAAAAAGCTCGGAAAAACAGAAAAGCGTCCAAAAGTGAACGTAAAACAGCACGAAAAGCGGACAAGCGTTTGAACAAAGGACTCCGCAAACTTGACAAAAAACAAAAACGGATAGACCGAAAATTAAAAAAGATTCAATGATAGAAATTGTTGAAGTAAAAAACAGGCGGCAGTATAAGGAGTTTTTTCGCTTTCCTTTCGAACTTTATCGGAATTGCAAACAATGGGTTCCGCCCATTACTAGCGAAGAAAAAGATACCTTTAACCCCCAAAAAAATAGGGTGTTTAATCACGCCATGGCACGCCTATTTTTGGCTACTCAAAACGGAAAAACCGTAGGGCGTATTGCCGCCATGATAAACTGGGTAGAGGTAGAAGAACTCAACAAAACCAAAGTGCGGTTTGGGTGGTACGACACCATAAACGATATTGAGGTAAGCAAAAAACTCATTGAGGCCGTTGAGGGGGTTGCCATTGCTGAAGGCATGACCTATATCGAGGGTCCGATGGGGTTCTCAAATATGGACAAAGCAGGGCTTTTGGTGAACGGTTTTGAGCACATGAATACCATGATTACGTGGTATCATTACCCCTATCAAAAAGCGCATTTAGAGCAGCTAGGGCTAGTAAAACAAAGCGAATGGGTAGAGTTTAAAATTGACATTTACGACGCCAAAGACGCACCTGAAAAAGTTAGAAAGTTCTCTGAGGTAGTAAAGCAACGCTATGGGCTAAAAATGCTTGATTTTAAAAGCACCAAAGACATTGAACCGCGCGTGGATGAAATGTTTGATTTACTAAATCAGACCTATAACAAATTGGAATCTTTTGTTCCGATTCAGGAGCATCAAATTGCGCATTACAAGAAAAAATACCTCCCTTACGTACATCCCGATTTTATCAAATGTGTAGTAGACAAAAACGATAAAATGATTGGTTTTGCCATTACGATGCCTTCGTTTACAGCTGCCCTAAAAAAAATGAACGGTAACATGTTTCCTTTTGGATTTTTGCATTTGCTGCGCGCACAACGCAAAAACAACCGAGCAGCTTTTTATTTGATAGGCATTGAAGAAAGCTATCAGAACAAAGGACTTACGGCCATTATTTTTCAGGAGATGCAAGATATGTTTAACCGCCGTGGAATTACCACCGTAGAAACCAACCCCGAACTAGAGGGCAACAAAGCCATTCAAGCGCTTTGGAAAAACTACCAGCACGAACTGCATAAGCGCCGTCGCACCTACAGTAAACCTGTAAGCCTTTGAACCTCAACGACACCATTGTAGCCTTATCCACCGCGCCGGGTGCCGCAGCCATTGCCGTGGTACGCCTTAGTGGCGAGAACGCCATTGCGATTGCAGCACAAGGATTTCGTTCTCGATTTGGCAAAACCCTATCAGCGCAAAAAACGCACAGGGTACTGTTAGGGGATTTTTATCATAACAACACCTTATTGGACGAAGTATTGGTATCGGTGTTTAAAAACCCGAATTCGTATACTGGTGAAGATGTGGTAGAGATTTCATGTCATGGGTCTGTTTTTATCCAGCAGCAACTGCTGCAAAGCCTTCAAGACTTGGGGGCGCGCCTTGCCGAACCCGGGGAGTTTACACTACGAGCGTTTTTGAACAAAAAAATGGATTTGGCGCAAGCCGAAGCCGTTGCTGATTTGATTGCCTCGGAAAGTGAGGCAGCACATCACATTGCCGTGCAACACCTTAGAGGAGGCATCAGTACAAGCCTGGGCGCGCTTAGAGAACGCCTGTTGGAATTTGCTTCGCTGATAGAATTGGAACTTGATTTTAGCGAAGAAGACGTTGCGTTTGCAGACAGAAAGCAACTGCGCGACTTGGTGGAAAAAATTCGAGAAACCCTAAAAAACCTCTTAGATTCTTTTGCCACAGGAAACGCCATCAAAAATGGGATTCCCGTGGCGCTTGTAGGCAGACCCAATGCCGGGAAATCTTCCCTACTCAATGCACTTCTCAACGAAGAAAAAGCCATTGTTTCGGCCATTGAGGGCACCACACGCGACAGCATTGAAGACACACTAACCATTGGGGGCATCCAATACCGTTTTATTGACACCGCAGGACTGCGCAAAACCGACGACGTAGTAGAAGCAATTGGCGTGCAACGCACCCAAGAAAAAATGGAAACCGCATCCATCATTCTCTATGTGGTTGATCCGCAACAGCAATCGCCAACCGAAACCGCTCAAGCACTACAGGCTATTTCCAGAGAAGACGCTACGCTATTGCTTGTCCTAAACAAAAAGGATTTGATGGATGACAGTACCCTCCTCGCCTACCAAAAGGAATTGCAAATACTGGGCGTGGAAAAAGGGGTATTTGCCGTGGAAAGTATTAGTGCGCACAGTAAAGAAGATATTGAGCGGTTAAAAACGCATTTTAGCGGACAACTGCAATGGAATACCGGAAATGCGCTTATCAGCAATCAGCGGCATTGGGCTGCCTTACAAGGGGCAATGCAAAGCATAAACGAAGTGGCGCAAGGGTTGGTAGAGAACCGCAGTAGCGATTTGCTTGCTATTGACATTCGGCAAACGCTACACGAATTGGGCACCATCACCGGGGAAGTTACCACAGATGATATCTTGGGCAACATCTTTGCAAACTTCTGTATTGGAAAATAAAACCTTAATCTAAGCCCTGTTTTTGGGCTTTTTATTCGGCATTCTACCCTGATTTCCCATTCCATTAGAAAAGGCGAAAAGAAATGGAGTTGCATTTACGATTATGCCTATTTACTACAAGCTGAAAAACAGTTCAAAATTATTCACCTAAAAAGCTAATTGATATGAAGAACATTGTGAATTGTTACGAACTGGATTTCGTGAAAGACATCCCCATAGAAATGAACCTGCTGCAAAGCGAATGCGAACAACTACATACCGGCAACAAAAACTTCAAAATTGCCTTATCTGTTTTGGTTTTGGGTATAGGAGCTTATTTTGTGTACCATACTTGGTTTAAAAAGGAAGAGGAAATCAAGTCTAAAAGCGCAACTTAAAGCACTTTTTGTGTTTTATACAATCAAAAGACTTGTAAAACAGAGTGTAAGTTCAATATATGGCACCATCATTTCTAATACTCAAAAATGCCTGTAAAGTGAGTTTACTGGCAAAAATGAGTTAATTAAACTGATCGCATAAGTTTTTTAAACCGTGTTTGATATGCTTGTAAATAATTTCTTTTTAGTTTTTCCGATAAAAAAGAGGCTTCAATTAACATTACGACTTTATCCTCGTTAGATAGTAAGTTTTTAAAAACCTTATATACTTGTTTTTCCGAAATGGATGCCATTTCTGCTAGCTTATAAAATTGTTCAAGCACTTTTCCCTGAGCATTCACCTTTGGTAACAAGCCTTCTTCTAAGGCAAAATCCCTGTCATTAATATGGATTCTACTATTCAGTAAGTCATATGCTGGACTTAGTTTAAAATCTCCTTGAGGTGTTTCAATCACTGAAAAATTTTTGAAATGAGCATCTCCATTTGAAAACAAGTAATTAAAAGCTATTAACTTAAATAGTTTTACCGATTCAATAGGATATGCTGGCACAAATTGCTTTAGTAATTTAAAAAGCTGAAAGTAATTCCCTTCATATTTATAATGTTCTCCATGCGTTTGTGGAGTTCTTTGAGCTAATGATGCAAAATCTTCTTGAGCTAATTTTGAACCGTCCGGTAATACATCAAAACGCTTAGTAATATATGCCGGTGCACCATCTTTAAAAAAGATGAGGGTATTATCAGCTGTTTCTATTCCAAAGATTTGAGAAGCTATTTGCATTGTTAAATGCTCATTAGCGGGCATCTGATCAGAATTTTTTCCTGTATTTGGAATTGGTTTTAGTATGTGTGTACCTTGTTCTCCTTCATTTATCAATCTTAACTGATTTTTCTCTTGAATTACGGAGAATTTTTCTTGAACTCCAGAAATAGATATACGTCTTCTGTTATCATCAAACAATTCATCAGAAACGTCATTGGATGAGGGAGATTGATAGTTGAGAAACGGACTCACTTTTTTGTTTCCAAACACTTTCTTTATGCATGTACTTGAATAGCCTTTGTAACCCTTGCTTAGTGTCCCTGGACAACGGTCTAATTCTATTATTTTATTTAAAAGAACCTTATTCATTAGAGTTTTCATTTTTTTCGATTGTTACTGCTCCAATGGTATCACTTGTTGCTGTAACCAATAGCAAACCAAAGGCATCGTTTTCATCTATTCGGTTTTGAAAGCAGACGGATTGTTTGTTTGATCCTTCAGGAAGCATATTGAAAAAAAATGGAAATAAAGATGCTGATTTATATTCTTGCTGTTTTTTGGGTAAGGTTAAACTAATTGCAGGTTTTCGCTCATCATTAAACCAAGAATCTAAATATTGGAAAACAAAAGTTCCATCATCCAGCTGGTATAATTCTGCGGCAGGTTTCTTTTTATATAAAACAATCGCTTTTCTCATTCAATAATTAGATTTCTTTTACTTCCAATTTTAATTTTAAACCAAGTGCCTCTGCTAACTTATAAAGGGTTTGAAGGGTAGGGTTGCCTTTACCACTTTCAAATTGTTTAAGCGTTCTTAAACCTACACCAGAAATTTCAGCTAACTGTTCTTGTGTGACATTTAAGGTTACTCTCCTCTTTTTTAATTCTAATATTAATTCTGGCAAGTGCATTATATTGCTCTTTTTGAACAAAAGTAGTAGGAATTAATTTAAAAAACAACAATTAGTGCATTTTAACGCACTTATTTAGAGGCTTGTTTCTGAAAACGTTTCTGTTTCTCACTCAAATAATTCATAAAAGCCTGTGGATAGACAACTTCAATTTCGCCCGGTAAACCTAACCCTTCGCACACACCTAAAACGCCTACACCGAAGAAGTATCGGCTATAGTCGGTCTATTGCATTACTATCAGCAACTGTCAAAATCTATTTTTGGGGGACTACGCTATCAATGTCGTAAAAACAAAAAGCACAGTATGTATTGGAAAATAAAACCTTAATCTACGCCCTGTTTTTGGGCTTTTTATTGGGCACTCTGCCCTGATTTCCCATACCGTCTGCATCATACACATCGTATGCATCCGCAGCATTTCTGCGTTTTCCCTTATACTGATTGGTAACAATACTCAACAAAAAATAGCTGTAAACAACCACTATAGCCAAGCCGAAAAAAAACATGATTTTATTTGTCATGGCTTCTTCGTTGTCTGATGGCAATAGCAAAACCCAGTATCGTGATGGGCCATAGCCCTACATAAATTCCCTCCAACTCGTTTCCAGTAAACCATAAATACACAGAATACACAAAACTGATAAAAGCCAAAAGGATGGGATAATATTTGTTTAAAAACTTCATTGTTGTGTCAATAAGATTTGGTTAAATTTAATAAAATTAAATGAGCTATTATTTTTTTTCAAAACATTAACACAAGAAAACACCCCTGATAGACGTTTTTCTAGTAATTTTACAACATAAATAAATTTGATAATGAAAAAAATCCTAATCTTGTTACTCGCCATTCCGGCACTACTAACTTCGTGTGTATCCCAAAAAAAATACAGTGCGCTAGAGTCCAGTCATAAAGAAACGAAAGACTTGCTCAATTCTGCCACAGTAAGGCTCAATTCGTGCATAGACGAAAAAGCCAAAAGCGATGCTACAGTAGCTGCCTTACGCGACCAGATAAGTTTCTTAAAGTCTAACAACCAGGAACTTATCAACAACATGGGCAATCTAACAACACTTTCCCAAAAAGGTGCTGAAAACCTAGAGCGCTCCCTTGAGTCACTAAAAGAAAAGGATATGCGCATCACCCGCATGCAAGATGCCGTTACACGCCGCGATTCGGTTACCCTTGCTTTGGTTACCAGCCTTAAAGGGGCATTGGTGGATATCAACGATTCCGATATTGAAGTGAATGTTGAAAAAGGTGTAGTATTTATTTCTATCTCTGACAAATTACTATTCCGCAGCGGAAGCTATACGGTAACACAACGTGCCAAAGAAGTACTTGGTAAAGTAGCGCGTGTGATTAACGACAAAACAGATTTGGAATTTATGGTTGAAGGACACACGGATAATGTTCCTGTTAAAAAGGACAGCAGTGTGCTTGTTGACAATTGGGATTTGAGTGTCAAACGTGCTGCTGCCGTGGTACGCATATTACAAAACGATTTCTTGGTTGATCCCGCCCGTATGACCGCTGCCGGACGTAGTTCATACATCCCTGTTGCAGATAACGAAACGGTTGATGGACGTGCGCGAAACCGCAGAACACGTATCGTAGTATTGCCAAAACTTGATCAGTTCTTCGATTTGTTAGAAAAAGGCATGGAAGCGGCTTCAAAATAGGCCCATCTTCTTAAAAAACTAAGAGCAGCCTTCGGGCTGCTTTTTTTATGAGAGGATTTTCAGTTTCGCAAAACGCAGAAGTAAATTTTTGTCTCCCTGTTGGTCAAAGCGGATGAGTGCCTTGGCATCGTTACCGGCACCCTCCAGATTGATAACCGTACCAAATCCAAACCGACTGTGCGAAACCCTTGCGCCCTGTTGTATTTCGGAGAGGTTAAGCGTGGGTGTGCTATCTGTAGCCTTCGAGACCGCTTTCATTTTAGGTTTTGGCGGTACCGCCGCCGCAGGCTTCTTTATCTGTAAGGATTTAAACCGCACACGATTTGGATCAGGTGCATCAAAAACAGAGGTATCCATCATGGGCTTAAAGACATAATCGTCTTGTACCACCTGATTGTCTACACAATTTTCGTCCAGTTCCGATAAAAAACGGCTCGGCTCTGCATCGATAATCTTTCCCCAACGGTAGCGCGAAAGCGTATAGGTAAGGGTAACTCGTTTTTCGGCGCGAGTGAGCGCTACATAAAACAAGCGGCGTTCTTCTTCCAACTCGGCTCGGGTGTTTACGCTCATGGCAGAGGGAAATAAATCTTCTTCCAACCCTACGATATACACATTCGGAAATTCCAATCCCTTTGCCAAGTGAATGGTCATCAGCGAAACCGCATTTTCGTCTTTTACTTCGTTGTCAAAATCAGTAGCAAGGGCTACATCTTCCAAAAACTCAACCAACGACCCGGTAGCATCGGCAAGCTCACGCTGCCCTTCCACAAAATCTTTAATCCCATTGAGCAACTCCTCTATGTTTTCAACTCGTGTTATGGCTTCGGGCGTTCCCTCTTTTTTAAGTTCAGTAACCAGGCCCACTTTCTTTGTAACCAAATCTGCCAATTCAAAGGCATCTGAAGTGTCCAGTTGCGTTCTGAACGATTCAATCATGGTATAGAAGTTTTGCAGTTTGGTGCGGGTCCCGGCGTTGATGTTTAACGGCAGTTCTTGCACCTGTGCCAATACGTCATACAGGGTGCGTTCATGCTGTTTGGCAGCAACAATGAGCTTATCCACAGTGGTTTGCCCAATGCCCCGCATGGGATAATTGATAATGCGTTTAAGACTTTCTTCATCGTTGGGGTTTATCAACAGGCGTAAATACGCCAACACATCTTTGATTTCTTTACGCTGGTAAAACGAAACCCCACCATACACCCTGTAGGGAATATTGCGCTTTCGCAGGGAGTCTTCCATGGCGCGAGATTGTGCATTGGTACGGTAAAGAATGGCAAAATTCTCGTACCCTAGTTGACTTTGCATGGCGCGTTCAAAAATATCTCCAGCCACATAACGTCCCTCTTCCCCGTCGGTTGGACTTCGATGAATGATAATTTTATGCCCCTCTGGGTTAGCTGTCCAAACGTTTTTTTCCAATCGGTTTTGGTTATGCGCAATCACAGCATTTGCCGCCTGCACAATCATCCCCGACGAGCGATAGTTTTGTTCTAGCCGATAGACTTCTGCATCGGAATAATCGCGTTGAAAATTGAGGATGTTTTGAATGTTTGCTCCACGAAACGCATAAATACTCTGAGCATCGTCGCCCACCACACAAACATTTTGGTAACGGTCTGCCAAGGCGCGAACAATCAGGTATTGAGAGTGGTTTGTATCTTGATACTCATCTACCAAAATATAGCGAAAACGTTCTTGGTATTTGGCAAGTACTTCAGGAAAACGATTCAAGAGCTCGTTGGTTTTGAGCAACAAATCATCAAAATCCATGGCACCTGCTTTAAAGCATCTGTCTACATATTCTTTGTAAATAGCACCCATTTCCGGACGTTTGGATTCTCTGTCAGCCTCTATGAGTTCGTGGTTGTTATAGTAGGCACGCACGGTAATCAAACTGTTTTTAAACGATGAAATTCGAGAACGAATCTGCTTTACCTTGTAGAGATCTTTGTCTAAATTCAGTTCTTTAATAACAGATGACAGCAAGCGTTCGGAGTCTTGGGTATCGTAAATCGTAAAGCTAGACGGATAGCCCAGCTTATCGGCTTCGGCACGAAGGATACGTGCAAAGACCGAGTGAAAGGTACCCATCCATAAGTTTTTGGCCTCACTCTCCCCTACAATTTGAGCAATACGCTCCTTCATTTCACGAGCAGCCTTATTGGTAAAGGTCAGGGATAGAATGGAAAACGCATCTACGCCCTGTTGCATCAAATAGGCAATACGGTAGGTCAGTACACGAGTTTTTCCTGAGCCTGCACCTGCAATAACCATCAGCGGTCCGTCTTTGTGAACCGTGGGTTTTTGTTGAGCTTCATTAAGGAGTTGGAGGTAGTCTTCCAAAGGATTGATTTGAAAGTGAAAATAACCAATGCCGTACGGATGATAAAGCCCCAAAACAAATAGTTATTAACAGGAAACTGCTATCTTCGTTTTTTATGGCGGTACTGCTACAAAAACCGATAGATTACCTGAAAGGCGTTGGACCAAACCGAGCACAATTGCTCAAAAAAGAGTTAGGGATTCACACGCTACAGGATTTGCTGTATTTTTTTCCACATCGTTATATTGACAGAACACAACACTACACCCCCGGACAAGTTCCAAGAACCACTGCTGAGGTACAAGTAGTGGGTCGGATTACGCAACTAGAAACCGTAAAGCAAAAACGCGGAAGTAGACTTGTGGCAACCTTTTCAGACGGACAAAGCAGTATGGAATTGGTATGGTTTCGCGGACATCAATGGATTCAAAAATCATTACAACTCAATACGCCTTATGTTGCTTTTGGTAGGTTGAATTGGTTTGGGAAAAAATGTTCCATCGCCCATCCCGAACTAGAACTTGTGGAAGACCACGAACAACGCAAAGGAAATTTTCAACCGGTGTATCCTTCTACCGAAACCTTGATTAAAAGCGGCATCAGTCAGCGGGTAATACGCCAGATTGTGGGGCATTTATTTGAGGAAATAAATGCTGGAATTCAAGAGGTGTTGTCACCAAAATTGCTGCAAGACTATCAGTTAATGGACAAAAATCTTGCGCTGACAACACTTCACTTTCCACAAACACAGGAGGTACTCGCACAGGCGCAGTATCGCATGAAATTTGAGGAATTGTTTTTTGTACAGCTTCAATTGGGGCTAAAAAAATTGCACCGCAAACAACAGTTAAAAGGAATTTCTTTTCCCAATATTGGGGCGTATTTCAATACCTTTTTTCAACATCACCTTCCCTTTCCGCTTACTGAAGCGCAAAAGCGTGTGGTTCGTGAAATCAGAACAGACTTAAAAAGCGAGGCACAGATGAATCGCTTGCTACAAGGTGATGTAGGTTCGGGAAAAACCATCGTAGCCGTGTTGTGTATGCTCATGGCAATAGACAACGGCATGCAAGCCACGCTGGTAGCCCCCACCGAAATTTTAGCGCAACAGCATGTTGCTGGTATTCAAGAACTTTTAAAACCCCTCAATATCAATGTTGGGTTACTCACAGGGTCGGTAAAGAAAAGCGAACGCATTCCTTTATTGGAAGACCTAGCCAGTGGTGCACTACACATTTTGATTGGAACACATGCGGTACTGGAAGAACCCGTTACTTTTCATAAACTAGGTCTTGCCATTGTGGATGAGCAACACCGCTTTGGCGTAGCACAGCGTGCCAAACTGTGGCGAAAAAACAACATCCCTCCCAACGTATTGGTGATGACAGCAACCCCCATACCCCGCACATTGGCAATGACCGCCTACGGCGATTTGGATTTGTCTGTGATTGATGAACTCCCGCCAGGACGAAAACCCATCACCACACTGCACAGGTTTGACAGCAAACGGTTGGCGATTTTTCAGTTTATGCGAGAAGAAATCGCAAAGGGTAGGCAAATTTATATAGTATATCCGCTCATTCAAGAGTCCAGCGCATTAGATTATAAAGATTTGATGGACGGCTACGAAAGTGTTGCCCGTGAATTCCCACTCCCCGATTTCCAAGTGAGTATTGTTCATGGAAAAATGAATGCTGAAGACAAAGCTTACGAAATGGAGCGTTTTGTGTCGGGAAAAACACAAATTATGGTCGCCACTACGGTTATCGAGGTAGGCGTTAATGTCCCCAATGCCAGCGTGATGATTATCGAAAGTGCCGAGCGCTTTGGACTTTCACAATTGCATCAGTTGCGTGGACGCGTGGGGCGTGGCGCCAGTAAAAGCTACTGCATTCTAATGACGGGGAACAAACTCAGTCAGGACGCGCAAACACGTATTCAAACCATGGTACGCACTCAAGACGGTTTTGAACTTGCCGAAGTAGATTTGTCACTTCGTGGTCCTGGAGACCTTATGGGAACCCAGCAAAGCGGTATGCTGCCTTTTCTTATTGCCAATCTAAAAAAAGATGGCGATTTGCTTAAAACCGTGCGGCATGCTGTAGATACATTGCTGCTAAATGACCCCACATTGGCGTTGGAAGAAAATAAAATTTTACGTACCGCACTGGCATTAACCCAACAAGGAAAAACGATTTGGAAGTACATTGGATAGGGAGTAAAATAAAAACTTCTTAATTGTATCTTTGCAGCTTAAATAACACTCATGCATATCTCGTTTAATTGGCTTCGCGAATTTATCAAAACAGACCTAAGCGCAACAGAAGTTGGTACCATGCTTACCGATTTAGGGCTGGAAGTCGAAGGCATTGAACACTATCAGTCTATTAAAGGTGGGCTTGAAGGAGTTGTGATTGGGAAAGTTTTAAGTTGCGAAAAACACCCAAATGCCGACAAGCTTAAGGTTACACAAGTTGATATTGGTGAAAGTGAACCCGTTCAAATTGTTTGTGGAGCTCCCAATGTAGCAGCAGGGCAAACTGTTCCTGTGGCAACGGTAGGCACCACACTCTACACGGACAAGGGTGAATCTTTTGTGATTAATAAAAGTAAAATCAGAGGGGAAGTAAGTCAGGGGATGATATGCGCCGAAGACGAGCTAGGGCTTGGCAACAGCCACGAGGGAATTATGGTTTTGGAAACCCACCACAAGGCAGGAACACCATGCAAAGAGGTGTTTTCTATCGTATCGGATGAAGTATTTGAAATTGGACTTACCCCCAACCGCTCCGATGCCATGAGTCATTTTGGAGTGGCACGTGATTTGCGCGCAGCACTCCTACAAAAACAAGACAGTCCAGCATTAATTACTCCATCCACAAGTTCGTTCCGACCTGATAATTTTAGTGGGGCTATCCAGATTGAAATAAAAGACAACGAAGCAGCACCACGCTATTGTGGGTTGCGCATTTCTGGAGTTGAAGTAAAGCCCTCGCCCGAACACATCCAACACCGCCTAAAAGCCATTGGACTAAAACCTATTAACAATATTGTAGATGCCACAAATTATGTGCTACATGAATTGGGGCAACCCCTTCACGCTTTTGATGCAAGCAAGATTACTAAAGGCATAGTACGTGTTCAAAAACTCAAAGAAGGTACTCCTTTTGTAACATTAGATGGCGTTGAGCGCAAACTCAGCGAAGAAGATTTGGTTATTTGCAATGGCGATACACCCATGTGTTTGGCAGGTGTTTTTGGGGGATTGGATTCGGGTGTTTCCGACAACACTACTGAAATCTTTTTGGAAAGTGCCTATTTTGACCCTGTTACCATTCGCAAAACAGCAAAAAGACACGGACTAAACACCGATGCATCATTTCGTTACGAACGCAGCATAGATATTGAATTGGTTGAGTATGCCTTAAAGCGCGCTGCGCTTCTTATTCAAGAAGTTGCTGGAGGGGTAATATCTTCGGAAATTATTGATGAATATCCCTCAAAACAAGAACCACATCAAGTGCTATTGAAATTTGAGTATATGGCACAACTGATTGGTTATGAGATTCCGCGTGAAACCGTTAAGAAAATTTTACGGGGGTTAGATATTAAAGTTACCAACGTAACTGAAACCTCTATAGGTTTGGAGGTGCCCAATTATCGTGCTGATGTGCGCCGTCCTGCAGATGTGGTAGAGGAAATTCTTCGCGTGTATGGATACAACAACATTCCAACAGGCACAAAACTCAACAGTTCGGTTCCAGATTTTGCAAAACAACAAGGGAATAGTACACAGCAACGCATTGCACAGCAATTGGTTGCACAAGGATTTTATGAAATCTACAACAACTCACTGACCACACCAAAGCACAGTAAAAACACTGATGCCATGGTAGAAATTCTTAATCCGTTGAGTAGTGAACTCTCTGTTATGCGCACTAACCTGCTGTATGGCATGTTGGAAACCATCGAGTTTAATACAAACCGCCAACAACAAGACTTGCGACTATTTGAATTTGGCAACACCTATCACAAAACCGAAAAGGGAACCAAACAAATCGCTACACTTTGCATTGGCGTAACGGGTCAACAACACCCCAATCATTGGGCAGTAGCTGATCAAAAATCCGATTTTTTCTTCTTAAAAGGAATTGTTTCCGCACTCCTCCAACGCCTAGGGATTCAAGTCAGAGAAGTACCCGGAAATCATACACAATACAAAGAATCTATTGATCTTGTAGTTAACGAAAAATGTATTGGAACATTTGGATGGGTAGCCACCGATGTTTTTGAAAATATTTCTTTAGAAAAGGAAGTTTTTGCGTGTACTCTTTTTGTAGATGAATTACTCTCAAACAATACAAAAAGCATTAAAGTAGAAGCCCTGTCCAAATTCCCAGCGGTGAGTAGGGATTTTGCGCTTTTAGTGGATAGCAACATTACGTTTGAAGAATTACACCAAATTGCACTAAAAACAGAACGTCATTTGTTGCAAGATGTGCGCTTGTTTGATGTGTTTACTGGAAAGGGAATTCCAGAGGGAAAAAAATCCTATGCGCTCAGTTTTACCTTAGGCGACAACAACAAAACCCTTACCGACAAGCAAATTGATAAAACCATGAAGCGTATTGCTCAGCAGTACGAAAATCAACTCGGCGCCAGTCTTCGGTAACCCTCTTGTTTAGGTGTTGTTAAACACTTGATTATTTGATAGTTATGTGTATCTTTGGGTGTTGCTAAAAAAGAATATTATGTTCGCACCTACCAATATCCGCCAGCAGTTAGACAGCGTTCGCCAAAAGGGTAATCAATGGAAAACCGAACTGCCCAAAAATGATTTTGATATTGATATCATCGATACAAATCGTGTGTATCATATTCATCAAATCAAAAAGATTTGCATCGACTACAGATTACGCTTTTTGGATGCAACGCTTTTTAAAGGGACGTTTCCCGTTGAGGCTGTAGATCAAATCAAAGCTATTGAAAAAGCCCATAATACCGAACTTACGGATTTAAAAATGATGGCACCCTCAAAGCTTTTTAAGCTTGAAAACGCCGACGACCCCCTTCTTTTTGCTCCCATGGGAAATGGGTATTATTACCTTATTCACCAATGGGGAAACGATTTACATCCACTACGTAAAGCTTTGGTTTGGCCTTTTAAAAACCTAATAACCATGTGTATCGCCACATTGGTTTTAAGTTTTGTATTATCGCTTTTTGTACCCCTTTCTGTTTTCACACCACACCCTACGTCAAGCGACTTTTTCTTGGTGTATTTCTTTATGTTTAAATCAGTTGCTGCTATCGTAATTTATTATACCTTCGCTAGAGGCAAGAACGTAAGTCAAGCCATTTGGAATAGTAAATACTACAACAGCTAATGTCCAATTCGTTTACCTTATTGTATAGTGGAAGCATTGTTGATGTGCAACGTGTTAAGGCTCTTCTAGAGGAAAACAACATTTACCCCATTATCAAAGACGAAAACGAATCTGCCCGTCTAGCTGGTTTTGGAGCGCCAAGTATGATGCAGCAACTTTTGGTGCTGGATTCCGAATTAGAAAAGGCTAAATCCCTTCTTTAAGCGTACATTTTGGTACGTAACTCCTTAATTTTGGCATCTGCCATATAATCGTCAAAAGGCATGTAACGGTCGATAACTCCTTTGGGTGTAAGCTCTACAACCCTGTTTCCAACCGATTGCGCAAACGCATGATCGTGTGTAGTGAGAAGTACCGTCCCTTTAAATTTGATAAGCGTATTGTTAAATGCCGTAATGGATTCCAAATCAAGGTGGTTTGTGGGTTCATCAAGCATTAGCACATTGGCGCGCTCCATCATCATACGCGAAAGCATACAACGCACCTTTTCTCCTCCCGAAAGGACTTTAGCAGATTTTAAGGCTTCCTCACCACTGAATAACATCTTTCCTAAAAAGCCACGCAAAAACACCTCTTCACGCTCTTCGTCTGTTTTGGCATATTGACGGAGCCAATCTACAAGCGACTCGTCTTTGTCAAAATAGGCGGCATTATCTAGGGGTAAATAGCTTTGGTTGGTGGTTATGCCCCACTGAAAAGAACCCGCACTAGCTTGCTGTTTTCCATTCATGATTTCGTAGAAAGCAGTAGCTGCACGTGCATCTTTACTGTATACCACCACCTTGTCGCCCTTAGCTAAGTTCAAATCGATATTGGTAAAAAGGGGTGTGCCATCCACTTCGGCAGCAAGTCCCTCAATGTTTAGGATTTGATCTCCGGCTTCGCGCTCACGCTCAAAAATAATGGCAGGATAACGCCTAGACGAAGGACGGATATCTGAAATATTGAGCTTATCGATCATCTTTTTTCGAGAGGTAGCTTGCTTAGACTTCGCCACGTTTGCGCTAAAACGCGCAATAAACTCCTCCAATTCCTTTTTCTTTTCTTCAGCTTTTTTGTTTTGTTGTGCCCGTTGCTTTGCTGCCAACTGACTTGACTCATACCAAAACGTATAATTCCCCGAGTAATGGTTGATTTTACCGAAGTCTACATCTGAAATATGCGTACAAACGGCATCGAGAAAATGGCGGTCGTGTGATACCACAATTACCGTATTGTCATAGTTTGCCAAGAAATTTTCAAGCCACTGAATGGTTTCGTAGTCCAGGTCGTTGGTGGGCTCATCCATAATCAGTACGTCAGGGTTTCCGAAAAGCGCCTGTACCAATAATACGCGAACTTTTTGCTTTCCGTCCAAATCTTTCATTAAGGTATAATGGTGTTCCTCGTTAATGTCAAGATTAGAAAGCATGGCGGCTGCATCGCTCTCGGCATTCCAACCGTTCATTTCCTCAAACTTAATTTGCAACTCCCCTACACGATTACTGTCAGCATCTGAAAAATCAGGTTTGGCATACAAATCGTCCATTTCTTTTTTGATGGCAAAAAGGGGTTTGTTACCACGAATTACGGTTTCCAACACCGGAAAATCATCATAAGCAAAGTGATTTTGCTCCAATACCGACATCCGTTTTCCAGACTCTAGGTGTACGTTGCCCGAGTTTGGCTCCATTTTTCCAGTCAACACTTTTAAAAAGGTAGATTTTCCTGCACCATTGGCACCGATAATACCATAGCAATTGCCTTGATTAAACGAAACATTTACTTCGTCAAACAAAACACGTTTGCCAAATTGAACCGAAAGGTTAGATACGGATAGCATAAATTTATTTTTTGCAAAAATAGAAAAGCCCACAGACAATCTGTGGGCTTTTTAAGTGTATTTTCTTGTGTTTAATTTCCTTTTTTGTGGTCTTCAAGGAATTTTGCCAATCCACTGTCGGTTAGGGGGTGTTTTGCCAAACCAACAATGGCACTCAACGGACCCGTCATCACGTCTGCGCCTGTGTGCGCACAGTCAATCACGTGCATGGTATGGCGTACCGAAGCAGCAAGAATTTCTGTTCTAAATTCGTAGTTGTCATACACATTACGAATGTCTTCGATAAGCTGTAGCCCATCTGTAGAAATATCATCCAAACGCCCAATAAAAGGGGAAACATAGGTCGCTCCGGCTTTGGCAGCAAGAATGGCTTGCCCTACAGAGAACACCAGCGTACAATTTGTTTTAATCCCTTTGTCCGAAAAATATTTAATGGCTTTGATACCTTCCAAAATCATAGGCACCTTTACCACAATTTGTGGGTGTAAGGCTGCAAGTGCCTCCCCTTCTTTTATCATACCCTCAAAATCGGTTGAAATCACCTCGGCAGAAACATCGCCATCTACAATCTCACAAATGGCTTTGTAGTGGGCAATAATATTTTCTTGTCCAGTAATTCCCTCTTTTGCCATCAAAGACGGGTTGGTGGTTACCCCATCTAAAATGCCTAAGGCTTGGGCTTCTTTAATTTGATCTAGGTTTGCGGTGTCAATAAAAAACTTCATGTGGTTTTATTTTAGGTTATAGAATGATGCCAGAACGTTTTCGTAAGTGCGTTGCGGCAGAAAAAACTTGATTACAGGTGAAAACACTTCCAAAAACGGACCTACGCTATAGTGCGGTTTTAGTCTTTTTGTTTGGATGAGTTGTTCTATTTTTTTTGCTACTTCAATAGGTTTGAGTCCCATATTCACATGGGCATCCATATCCGAAAGGGCATTTTTATATTGGGTATAATACGGCGAATCCTCTTTTAATGGTGCATAAAAGCGGTTGGCGGCAATAGGGGTTTGGATTGAACCCGGTGAAAGCGTGGTGCACTGAATGGGCGTATGCCGAAGTTCCAAACGCAAACTTTCTGTGATGCGCATTAAGGCTGCTTTTGAAGCAGAATACACGCTTCTGAACGGCAGACCATTATCCCCTGCCAACGAGGCAACGTTGATAATCCGTCCCGATTGTTGCTTATGCATAATTTTTAAAACCTGTTGAATCACACGAATAGGACCTTTGAGATTGGTGTCCATGATGCGGTCAATGGGTTCCATTTCCAATTCTTCCAAAGGAGCAGCCATACCCATTCCAGCGTTGTTAATCAACACATCCAACCGCCCATGTTGGGTAACAACACGTTCTAATGCCTTTTGAATGGAGGTACTATCTTGAACATCCATAGGAATTAGCGGAAAAGGATGGTGAGGATAATTATCGGGGTTTCTACTTGTGCCAACAACCTCAAAACCACGCGAATGAAGATACGAACCGGCAGCTAAACCAATACCCGAAGAGGCGCCTGTAATGAGAACAACACAAGGATTTTTCATACAAAAAAGGGCAAGTTACCTATAGCACACCGCTACGACCGCCTACCCTTGCTGCGTCTCCGCCCTGGGGGAATTCAGCAGGAGCTGGTTGTATAGGACTTGCCCAACGCAAATATATATGCTTTGTTCGTTTTTTTTTCTGAAGATTATAGATATTTTTAAACATTATTTTTCGCCTCATGAAAAAGATTTTTTTTACCGGATGTGTTGCCGTTTTTTTGGCACTTGGAAGCTGTTCGTCAAAACAATCCGTATCCTATAAAATCATCACAAAAAGCGCTGTCAAAAAGGTACGTCCAGCAGATACCGTTTACTTGTCATTGAATACACTTGCAGACACCAAAAGTCATCAATTCTATTGGAACAACCAGAAAATAGACACCCCTTATATCATCCCGCAAAGCACTGGTGAACAAGAAGTTAAAGCAATTATTGAGACTGAAAACGGCTCAAAAGAAGTTACCAAAAACATTCGTGTTTTTGCTTCAGAAAAACCAAAAGTATACACCTACACCCTTGTAAATACCTATCCGCATGATATCAATGCCTACACACAAGGATTGGAGTTTGTAGGCGATACCCTTTATGAAAGTACTGGACAATATGGAGCTTCTTCGGTTAGAAAAGTAGCCTTCAAGACGGGAGAAATCATTCAAAAATTACCTCTAGACAAAGCGTATTTTGGAGAGGGGCTAACCCATTTCGGAGGAAAAATCATCCAACTGACTTGGAAAAAGAAGTTGGGTTTTGTGTACAACCCATCCGACTTGACCCTCGAAAAATCGTTTAAATTCACCCAAAGTCCCGAAGGTTGGGGACTGTGTAACGACGGAAAAGTGCTCTACAAAACAGACGGCAGTCAAAAATTATGGACACTTGACCCAAACACTTTTGAAGAACTCGATAGCAAAGACATCGTAACCCACAACACCTACCTATCTAAAGTCAACGAAATGGAGTATGTAGATGGTCTGATTTACGGAAACACCTATCAGTTTAACAAAGATGTGGTGGTTATCATCGACCCAAAAACAGGAATCGTGAATGGCGTGGTGGATTTTTCGGGTTTAAAGAAAAAGGTTCAGCAACACAATCGCTTAGATGTATTTAATGGCATTGCCTATCACCCCAAACGAAAAACCTTTTTTGTAACCGGAAAATACTGGGATAAACTATTTGAAGTAAAAATCATTGAAAAACAATAGACTACATATTTTTTTAAAAGCTTCCTTACTTCTTAGCGGAGTGGTTCTACTCTGCTTTTCCAGCAGTTGTCGCAGCGACTTTACATTCCGTCCCGTACAACAAAGTGAATTGCGTTTTAGTAGCGATACCGTTTATTTGGATACCATTTTTACAGGGATTAGCTCTGCCACCTACACCTTAAAAGTATACAATACAGCTGATGATGCAGTATCTATACCCTCGATAAACTTAGCTAAAGGAGAAGCTTCAAATTTCAGGTTAAACGTAGATGGTATGCATGGAAAATCATTTTCCAACATAGAACTACTTCCCAAAGACAGTATGTATGTGTATGTGGAAACCACTGCAGACATTGCTAAATTAACAAGTGACAAAACGCAGTTTTTATACGAAGACCTACTCCAATTTGCTGATATTGTAGAAGTTACACTCATGACCCTTGTGCAAGATGCTGTATTTCTCTACCCTGAAAAAAACGATACAGGTATCAAAGAAAGCATTCCCATAGGCATTGACGACCAAGGGAACACGGTTGGTATTGAAGGTTTTTTCTTAGAAGACAATGAACTTGTATTCACGAATGAAAAGCCCTATGTAGTGTATGGCTATATGGGAGTTCCTTCAGGAAAAACCGCTGTTTTTGAGGCAGGGGCGCGTGTTCATTTTCATAAGAACTCAGGGATAATAGTAGCAAAAGATGCGAGCATACACGTCAACGGCACTCCAAGCAATGACCCAGAAACGCTGGAAGGTGAGGTTATTTTTGAAGGAGACAGGCTAGAACCACTCTATGATTTTATTCCAGGGCAATGGGGTGCCATTTGGCTAACTGCAGGAAGCACACAACACAAATTTAATCACGCAACAATAAAAAATGCCACGGTGGGTATTTTGATGGATTATAATGATGAAACAGCTCAACCAACACTAACGCTGAAAAACACCCAAATTCACAACAGCGCAGCGGCAAACTTATGGGGAAAAACAGCGCATATTTATGCAGAAAACAGCGTGTTTGGAAACGCTGGGCAAACCTCATTTTTTGGAAGTATTGGAGGGAAATATCATTATGTGCACTGCACATTTGCCAATTATTGGAACAAAGGTTTTCGCAATACACCTGCAGTACTCCTCAATGATTATGTTCGGGTAAGTGATGATGAAAATTTCGTTAAGCCCTTAGAAGAAGCCACTTTTGATAACTGTATCATTGAAGGTAATCAGTTTGTGGAATTTTATGCAGAACAGGCGGGAACAGAAGCTTTTAACTTTAAGCTAAACTACACAGCCTTACAATTTGATAGTTCGAGTCAAGTTGTAATCGATAATCCATTTTTTGATTGGAATAACACCATATACTATAACCAAATTATACGCAACGGAAACCCAGGGTTTGTGCTCCCCGAAGAAAACGATATGCGTATTTCGCAAGAAAGTGATTTTATCCAAAAAGGAGATGCCACTATTGGCGCACAAATACCAGTTGATTTGGCAGGGGAAAGCCGCACATTACCACCCGATTTGGGTGCCTATCAGCATATTGTAGTTGAAGACTAAGCGTTGAAAAGCGGACGATGCGCCATCATGGCGTGTACCTGCGCACCAACACCTTCAAGCACTTTTTCGTCCTCTGGATTTTGAATTACCTCGTCAATTAAAGAAACGATGGGCTCCATATCGGCAGCAACCAAACCACGTGTGGTAATTGCAGCAGTTCCAAAACGGATTCCTGATGTAACAAAAGGAGATTTATCATCGAAAGGCACCATGTTTTTGTTCGCTGTGATTTCAGCTTTTACAAGTGACTGTTCGGCTTGCTTACCCGAAATGTTTTTGTTGCGTAAATCTACTAACATCATGTGATTGTCTGTGCCTCCAGAAATAAGGTGATACCCACGGTCTACAAATGCTTTTGCCATGGCTTGTGCATTTTCACGTACTCGCAAAATGTAGTGCAAAAAATCGTCGGTTAAGGCTTCACCAAAAGCAACAGCCTTTGCCCCTATTACGTGTTCTAGTGGTCCCCCTTGATTTCCAGGAAATACCGCCATATCCAACAACGAAGACATCATACGTGCGCTTCCATTTTTGAATTTCAATCCAAAGGGATTTTCAAAATCTTGACCCATTAAAATCAGTCCGCCACGAGGACCACGGAGGGTTTTGTGTGTTGTTGTAGTCACCGCATGGCAATGTGGCATGGGATCATTTAAAATTCCTTTTGCAATAAGTCCAGACGGGTGTGAAATATCCGCCAACAAAAAGGCACCAACGCTGTCGGCAATTTCTCTAAAACGCTTAAAATCAATATCTCTAGAGTACGCAGAAGCCCCTGCAATAATCATTTTGGGCTTTTCGCGTGCGGCAATTTCTTCAATAACATCATAATCCAAACGACCCGTTTCTTTGTCTACACCATAGAAAACGGCATTGTACAAACGACCTGAAAAGTTTACCGGCGATCCGTGTGTGAGGTGTCCTCCGTGCGACAAATCGAAACCCATGATTTTATCACCAGGTTTGATAAAGGCATGATAGATAGCCGTATTTGCCTGTGACCCTGAGTGCGGTTGTACGTTGGCGTAAGCTGCACCAAAAAGTGCTTTTGCACGGTCAATGGCAATGGTTTCGATTTCGTCAACCACCTCACAGCCCCCGTAATACCGCTTACCCGGATAGCCCTCAGCATATTTGTTAGTTAGGATAGAGCCTGTGGCTTCCATGACTTGCGGACTGGTGAAATTTTCAGAAGCAATAAGTTCAATACCACCTAATTGGCGTTCTTTTTCTGCCTCTATTAACTCAAAAATTTGTTCGTCGCGTTGGATCTTCATAGCTAAAATTAAAGCACAAAAATAGCCAAACCACGCAAGACAAAACACTAAAACGAAGGCTTTTATTAAAAATAAATCAACATCCCACAGAAGGTTATATTTTTGCATCATGCAAAAACCTATTAACATAAAGAATAAGCGTGCGCGGTTTGAGTACGAACTCATGGATCAGTACACTGCGGGCATTGTGTTAACAGGTACGGAAATTAAATCTATTCGTGCCGGGAAGGCTTCTATTGCCGAAAGTTTTTGTGCCTTTAGCGAGCAGGGCGAGCTATTCATCATTAACATGCACATAGACGAGTACAGCCACGGCGGATATGTGAATCACCGCACCAAAGGCGACCGAAAACTTTTGTTGCAGCGCAAAGAATTGCGAAAATTACTCAAGCAAGTACAGAATGTAGGGCTTACCATAGTACCACTTCAAGTATTTTTAACAGAGAAAGGATTGGCAAAAGTACGCGTTGCCTTAGCCAAGGGTAAGAAAATTCACGACAAACGCGAAACCATAAAAGATCGTGATAACAAACGACAACTGGACCGCATAAAAAAGAATTTTAAAAACTAGTTTTTATCCTCCAAAAGGGGAACAAAACGGAAATCTCCCAAAACCAATTTTTCAAAATCAGTAGCTGAAGTCCGTGTAATAACCGTCATTTTTTGTTGATTTTCCCCAACGGGAATGACCATTCGTCCGCCAACAGCCAATTGTGCCAAAAGTGCTTCGGGGATATTGGGCGCACCTGCTGTTACAATAATTCTATCAAAAGGCGCTTGCTCAGGAAATCCTTTGTACCCATCGCCAAAAATGAGTTTTTTGGGTTTAAATCCCAATGCGGGCAATCGCTTTAGACTGGTGCGAAACAATTCGTGTTGACGTTCAATGGAATATACCCTTGCGCCCATGTGGCAAAGCACCGCTGTTTGATAGCCCGAACCCGTGCCAATTTCTAACACTGTCATACCTGGACTAAGCTGCAATTGTTCGCTTTGAAAGGCTACCGTATAGGGTTGCGAAATGGTTTGCGCTGCGCCAATCGGAAACGCTTTGTCTTGATAGGCATGGTCTACAAAACTGCTATCCAAAAACAAATGCCTTGGAATTTCAGCAATGGCGCTGAGTACTGCACTTTGTACAATTCCTTTTTGTTTTAACACCTCCACCAACTGCCGGCGTTTCCCTTGATGTTTTGTTGTATCCTGCATCTTGGGTTCAAAAATACAAAATCAACTGCCCGCTCAACATCCAATCTTATTACATTTGTAGCATGGGAAAGAAATTAAAAGCAGGCGTTTTGGGTGCCGGTCATCTCGGGAAAATTCATTTGCGCCTTCTAAACGAATCTGATAAATATGATTTGATTGGTTTTTATGATGAAAGCCAAGCCGTTAGAACGCAAATCACTGAAGAATATGGATTTAAGGCATTTGATTCCGCTAGTGATTTGATGAATGCCGTGGACATGGTAGACATCGTTACGCCTACTACTTATCATCATCAGCTGGCAAAAGAAGCCATTGCCAAAGGAAAACATGTGTTTATTGAAAAACCCATTACACAAACGGTAACCGAAGCCGAGGAACTGATTTCATTAGCAAAAAAGCATGACGTTTTGGGACAAGTGGGACACGTAGAGCGATTTAACCCTGCATTTATAGCCGTCAAAGACCACATAAACAACAGTATGTTTATAGAAACGCATCGGTTGGCAGAATTTAATCCACGGGGTACCGATGTGCCTGTGGTGCTGGATTTAATGATTCATGATATTGACACCGTTTTAAGTGTTGTTAATTCTCCCGTTACGAACATTTCTGCGAGTGGGGTATCGATTATAAGCGAAACACCTGATATTGCCAATGCGCGCATTGAATTTGAAAACGGCTGTGTTGCCAACCTTACGGCAAGTAGGATTTCGCTCAAAAACATGCGCAAAGCACGCTTTTTCCAAAAGGACGCCTACATCTCGGTAGACTATCTTGAGAAAAAAGTAGAAGTAGTAAAAATGCACGATGCCCCCGAAAATGTGGGCGATTTTGACATGGTCCTTGAAAACGCTCAAGGCAAAAAGAAACGCATCTATTTTGACAATCCTGAAATTCCAACGGTCAATGCCATTTTGATGGAGCTTGAATGTTTTGCAGATGCCATCACTAAAAAGTCAGCTGTTATTGTGCCCCTAGAACAAGGAAAAAATGCCCTAGACATTGCCTTACGCATTTCTGAACTTGTTGAAAAATCATCACAATGATAGCGGAGAACATCCAAAAAATCGTTGCCGATTTACCAGAAGATGTAACCCTAGTGGCGGTTTCCAAAACCAAACCTAACGCTGCCCTTGAGGAAGCCTATGCTGTTGGGCAACGCGATTTTGGGGAAAATAAAGTGCAAGAGCTTTGCCAAAAAGCTGAATCGTTACCCGTTGATATTCGCTGGCATATGATCGGTCATTTGCAACGCAATAAGGTTAAGTACATTGCGCCATTTGTACATTTGATTCATGGTGTAGACAGCGAGCGGCTACTTGCTGAAATCAATAAACAGGCGCAAAAAAACAACCGAATAATTGATGTGCTCATTCAAATCCACATCGCTGAGGAATCATCAAAATTTGGATTTTCATACCAAGAGGCAGCGGAATTGCTTTCTCAAGAAAACCCCTACCCCCATGTGCGTATTGTTGGACTGATGGGCATGGCAACATTTACCCAAGACGAAATCCAAATCAAAAAAGAGTTTGAAACCCTGGCTAATTTTTACACAACTTGGAAAACAACGAAATCCTTGTCGGTGCTTTCTATGGGTATGAGTAACGATTTTCAAATAGCCATAACAGCAGGCAGCAATATGATTCGCGTAGGAAGCCTTATTTTTGGGCATAGAAATTAGGGCATGTACGCAGTTGTTGACGTAGAAACGACAGGAGGGAAATACAACGAAGAGGGGATTACCGAAATTGCCATCTATAAATTTGACGGCAACGAAATTGTAGATCAATTCATTAGCCTTATAAATCCGGAACGACCCATTCAGCCCTTTGTGGTAAACCTTACGGGAATTAATGAAAAAATGTTGCGCAATGCACCAAAATTCTATGAGGTGGCAAAACGCATTGTAGAAATCACAGAAGACTGTACCCTAGTAGCGCACAACGCAAGTTTTGATTACCGTATGCTCTGCACGGAATTTAATCGACTTGGGTTTACTTATGAAAGACCCTCACTTTGTACCGTAGCACTAGCAAAAAAACTCATCCCCGAACAGGCATCGTATAAACTCGGTAAACTTGTGCGTTCGCTGGGTATTCCGTTAAGCGATCGGCACCGCGCTGCTGGAGATGCCCGTGCCACAGTAAAACTGTTAAAGTTATTGCTTGACAAAGACCTGGAGAAGACCATCGTAAAACAAGTATTGCGCACCAAAGAACACGATCAAGTAGCACGTAAATTTTTGCATTTGGTGGAGCAAGTCAAACCCGTAACGGGCGTATATTATTTACACAACCAAAACGGTGATGTGATTTACATAGGCAAAAGCACCAATATGCGAAAGCGTGTAAACCAACACTTTACAGGAAAAAGCCGAAAGGCTTTGAAGCTTCAATTGGAAACGTATAGCGTGAGCACAGAAGAAACAGGAAGTGAACTCATTGCCTTACTCAAAGAGGTAGATGAAATCGAATTGCACAAACCCAAACACAACCGCGTACATAAAAACGACCGCATCCGTTTTGGATTGGAAGAAGGTGTAACAGCTTCAGGGTATCGATTTATGCGCATCGCACATGCCCAAGACGGCATGGAGTATGTTACCACATTTAAAAATCTAAATGACGCCCGAAAAACCCTTTATTTCTTTTCGCAGAAATATACGTTATGTTTAAAGTTGGTAGGGCTAGAATCGCCAAAAGAGGCTTGCTCAAACCTAGAAATTAACCAATGCTTAGGGGCATGTGCGAAAAAAGAAAAAGCGGGACAATACAATCAGCGCGTTCAGCAATGTATTGACCGATTGCGTTTTCCAACACCCAACCTTTTGGTTATAGACAAAGGACGTACCCATGATGAGCGGAGTGTGATTTTGATTGAAAACAACCAATACAAGGGATTTGCCTTCGTGAGTCTAAATTATCAAATCACCTCAATTGACATGATAAACACGCTAATCACACCGATGAAAAACTCGCGCGCAGCACGTCATATCATTCAGCAATTTATCCGAAAAAATAAGGTTAAAGAAATCATACCCCTCGATGCAGCGTCCTAAACTTGTAACCATTTCCGGTCCAACAGCTGTGGGAAAAACTTCCTTTGCGGTAGCATTAGCCAAACAATTGGGATGCCCCATCCTATCAAGTGATGCACGACAGTTTTATAAAGAGATGCAGGTTGGTACTGCTGTGCCATCTACCGAAGAACAACAAGGCGTACCACATTATTTTATCCAACATAAAAGCATACACGAACCCTACACCGTTGGGGATTTTGAAAGGGATGCCATTAAACTGCTGAAAGACTTATTCAAAAAACACGATGTTGTCATACTCGTTGGTGGTTCTAATCTCTACACCGATGCCGTGGTAAATGGATTGGATGTGTTCCCCGAAGTTCCCGAAAAAATAAAACACCATTGGCAGCAAGCGTTTGAACAAAAAGGCATTGAATTTTTACAAAATGAATTACAACGATTAGACCCAACATACCACAGCAATGTTGACCTGCAAAACCACGTCAGGCTTTTGCGTGCACTCGGCGTTTGCACGGCTTCGGGAAAGCCCTACTCCTCTTTTTTGGGACAACCCAAAAGAGCAAGAAACTTTGATGTTGTTTCCATTGAAATAACCATGTGTCGTGAAAAATTGTATTCGCGTATTAATTCTCGAGTGGATAGTATGATAGCAAAAGGACTTGTTGAGGAGGTACAAAGGTTACTTCCCCATAAAAACCTAAATGCGTTACAGACTGTTGGTTACAGAGAATTATTTCCTTATTTGGAGGAAAAACAACCCCTAGAAGCGTGCATAGAAAACATCAAAAAGAATACACGTCGGTTTGCCAAGCGTCAACTCACATGGCTAAGAAACCACTCGTGTGTGTATCAAATTCCATACGACACCATCATTGATGATGCGTTGTTTAAAAAACTAGGACTTAAAAAATTGGTCTAAGTTTTCCTGAATACGTGCTGACACATTGCTAAGGTCTGCTTTTTGAAAGGGCTGCCCTGTTATGTGCTCGTATAGCTCAATATAGCGTTCCGAAACAGACTGAATATAGGCATCCGACATTTCGGGAAGTTGTTGGCCGGGCTTCCCTTGAAAACCGTGCTCAATCAACCAACGACGCACAAACTCTTTCGATAATTGTCGTTGTGGATCCCCTTTGGATTGGCGCTCTTCATAGCCCTCGGCATAGAAGTAACGAGAAGAATCTGGGGTGTGAATCTCATCGATGAGTACAATATTTCCATCAGTATCTTTCCCAAATTCGTATTTGGTATCCACCAAAATCAACCCTTGCTTTGCAGCCATTTCGGTTCCCCGCGCAAACAACGCACGAGTGTATGCCGCCAATTGGTCGTATTCGCTTTGTGTAACAATACCACGAGAAACAAGATCCTCGGGAGTAATATCTTCGTCGTGTTCGCCTTGCTCGGCTTTAGTTGCCGGTGTAATGATAGGCTCTGGGAACGCATCGTTTTCACGCATCCCCTCGGGCATTGGCGCACCACAAAGGGTACGTTTACCCGCAGCATATTCTCTGGCAGCATGTCCTGCCAAATACCCGCGAATCACCATTTCTACCTTTAAGGGTTCACACGCTTTTCCAACCGCTACATTCGGGTCTGGAGTAGCCAAAAGCCAATTGGGTACAATATCGGAAGTTGCCTGAAGCATATGCGCAGCAATTTGATTTAAAATTTGACCTTTGTATGGAATTCCTTTGGGCATCACCACATCAAAAGCCGAGAGACGATCGGTGGCAACCATTACTAAAGTGTCATTTTCCAGGGTATACACTTCACGTACCTTGCCTGTATATTTATCTTTTATGCCCTTTAGGTGCAAATCGGATTGCATGAGTGTTTGCATATGCATCAATTGTGATGTTCAGTTTGTTTGTAGGCTTCAATTACTTGTTTTACCAAGCGGTGGCGGATAACATCTTTATCGTCCAAATACACCATCCCAATACCCTTAACACCCCCCAACACTAAAATAGCCTCTTTAAGCCCTGAAATTACACGACGAGGTAAGTCAATTTGCCCGGGGTCTCCGGTAATCATAAACTTGGCATTCTTGCCCATTCGGGTCAAAAACATTTTCATTTGGTTGTGCGTGGTATTCTGCGCCTCATCCAAAATCACAAAAGCATTGTCCAGCGTTCTACCCCGCATAAACGCCATGGGGGCAATCTGAACAATACCCGTTTCAATGTAATGATCGAGTTTTTCCTTGGGTATCATATCGTGAAGCGCATCGTAAAGCGGTTGCATGTAAGGATCGAGTTTTTCTTTTAAATCGCCCGGTAAAAAACCTAAGTTTTCACCTGCTTCAACAGCGGGTCGGGTTAGAATAATGCGCTTTACTTGTTTAGATTTCAGTGCTTTAACCGCCAATGCAACTCCGGTATAGGTCTTCCCTGTTCCTGCAGGACCCACAGCAAAAACCATATCATTTTTGCTCATAGCGTCTACAAGTTTGGCTTGATTAAGCGTTTGTGCTTTTATGATTTTTCCACCCACGCCATGTAGAATCACTTTGTTATCGTCGGGGTCTAAACCAAAGTTTTCCTCTTCGTCACTTTCCAAAATTTGCTGGACCATTTCGTCGGTAAGTGAATTGTATTTGGCGTAATGTGTTACCAATCGATCTACTTGTTTCTCGAACAGCTCAAGGAGTTCCTCTTCACCAAAAGCAGTTATTTTATTGCCGCGGACTACAATTTTTATTTTGGGGAAATACTTTTTGAGTAAGGCTATGTTTTTGTTGTTCTTCCCCCCGTAAAACTCGGTTGGATTTACTTCTTCTAACTCGATTGTAATTTCGTTCAAAAGCGTGTTTTTAAAAAATGAACCGCAAGGGGTTGAATTTTGGTAACTTTGTAGTCAAAATTACGTAATTTTTACATTGCTATATTATATAAAGGTTATTTCATGCCAATAATTACGCTAACAACCGATTTTGGATTAAAAGACGCCTATGTGTCGGCATTAAAAGCGCAATTGTTTCAGCAGTTACAGACACCTCAAATTGTAGATATTTCGCACGAAATCGATCCTTTTCATTTGGGTCAAGCGGCATATGTAGTGCGCGCTGTTTACCGTAGCTTCCCTGAGGGGAGTATTCATTTCATTGGAGTAGATTTTAACGAAACTCCTGAACAACACTTGCTAGCAGCACAAGTTAATGCGCATTTTTTTGTTTGTGCCGACAATGGTTTTTTATCCCTTTTAGAACCCGAACTTAATCCGTCACAATGTGTAAAATTAACAATCGCGCAGCCCTCATCAAATGAAAAGGCAGTAGAAGCTGTAGCACATTTGCATCGTGGAGGAGCACTCAGCGTAATAGGCACTTCATATAGCAATCTTAAAAAACGCACCCAACACAACCCAAGCATCAATGCCCAACAAAACGAAATACAGGGACGTGTTTTGCATATTGACCGCTATGGAAATGTAATTACCAATATTACCCAAAAAATATTTGACACCCTTAGGCAAAACCGAGCGTTTATCATTCATGCACGTAACCACAATTTTACGCATGTTTACAGAGATTATCACGAAGTCATTCGGTATGATCTCCCAAAAGAAAACAGAGAGGAAGACGGAAAAAAATTGGCGTTATTTAATAAACAAGGCTATTTAGAACTTGCCATTTACAAGGGCAATCCGGCTTATGGCGGCGGAGCAAGTGCATTATTTGGACTTTCATATCTAGATCCTATCCGCATAACGTTCATAACTGAGGGTTAGCTGTTAATAAAATTGTTTTAGGTTGGCAGCCTGAAACAATATATTTGTAAGTAAACATATAGACATGAATTTTATTGTTTCAAGCACCCAATTGTTGCGCCAACTGCAAACCCTTAGTGGCGTACTTAACAGCAGCAACACCCTACCGATATTAGACCACGTTCTTTTTGAACTCAGTCCACAACAACTTCGTATTACGGCTACCGATTTGGAAACCACCATTAGCGCAACACTTCAAGTGGAAGCCACGCAAGAAGGCAAAATTGCCGTTCCTGCCCGATTACTTTTGGACACCCTTAAAACCTTTCCGGAACAACCCCTTACGTTTTCACAAGCTGAAAACAACACCCTTGAAATCAGCTCAGAACAAGGGAAATATGCTTTAGCATACGCCGATGCGGAAGAATTTCCACAAGCTGCAGAAGTGGTCGATGCTTCAAGCGTATCTGTTTTGGGTGACACCCTAGCCACTGCTATCAACAATACCATTTTTGCCAGTGGAAATGATGACTTACGTCCCGTAATGAGCGGTGTGTTTTTTCAGCTTTCATCGAGTGGATTAACTTTTGTTGCCACTGATGCCCACAAACTCGTAAAATACGAAAGAACCGATTTGACTGCTCCTGAAACCGCAGAATTTATTATGCCTAAAAAACCGCTCAACTTGCTAAAGGCAGCTCTTCTGGGCAGTGAAGCAGAAGTAAAAATTGACTACAACAGCAGCAATGTGCAGTTTTTATTTGACGACACCGTACTTATTTGTAGACTAATTGATGGGAAATATCCCAACTATGAAGCGGTTATTCCAAAGGAAAACCCAAATGTAATGAGCATCAATCGCGTGCAGTTTTTGAATACTGTAAAACGTGTCAGTATTTTCTCTAATAAAACGACGCATCAAATTCGTTTGCGTATTGCTGGTGCAGAGCTACAAATTTCAGCAGAGGACATCGACTACAGCAACAAAGCCGAAGAACGACTAACATGCGCCTACCAAGGGGATGATATGCAAATTGGATTTAACGCAAGGTTCCTTACCGAAATGCTTAGCAACCTTAATTCCGATGAAATTCAATTGGAACTCTCATTGCCAAACAGAGCGGGTATTATTACCCCTGTAGACGGATTAGAAGAAGGCGAAAAAGTTACCATGCTTGTTATGCCAGTGATGTTGAATAACTGAAGTAGTAAATTATGAGTTCGTAAATTACGAATTGACAATTTTAAATTTCGTTTTCAGCCTTAGGAAATAACGCATTAAAGCATATAATCGGTGCTGATAAAGTTAGACTTGTGTGAGTCTAGCAACTCCCTAAGAATTTCTTTATTTGCGTCGTTGTCTTTTGTCGCTACAAAAGTTCTAATCGAAAAAGAACGAAGCGCATCATGGACACTCAACGTACTCACTGCAGAATTTTTGCGCCCTGTAAACGGATAAACATCCGGACCACGTTGGCAGGAACTGTTCAAGTTTACACGACAAACTAAGTTTGACAGGGTATCAATTAGCGGTCCGAGTGTATCCACATCTTTGCCAAACAAACTTACTTGTTGCCCATACATAGAGGCTGCCATATCATCCAATGGCGTATCAATTTCAGAAAACGACATTACAGGGATAATGGGTCCAAATTGTTCTTCCTCATACACACGCATATCACGGGTAACGGGATACAAGACAGCAGGGAAAATATAATTTTCAGTGCGTTCGCCTCCCCTTGGATTAAGTACTTTAGCTCCTTTAGCTACAGCATCATCAATAAGCTCTTGAATATAAGCAGGCTTGTTGGGTTCAGGAAGTGGTGTAAGTAAGGTGTTGTCCCAAGGCATCCCCAATTGTAGTGCATCAACCGCCTTGGTAAACTTATCTAAAAATGCGTCTTTAACAGCTTCGTGCACATACAATACTTTGAGGGCAGTACAGCGCTGACCATTGTATGAAAGCGTACCTGAAACACATTCTTCAACTGTTTTTTCTAAATCAGCATCAGGCAAGATAATGGCAGGGTTTTTCGCTTCAAGACCAAGCACTAAGCGTAAACGGTTTTTCTTTGGGTGTAAGTCTTGTAAGGTGAGTGCAGACGAGCTATGCCCAATTAGTGCCAAAACGTCTATTTCCCCAGTTTTCATGATGGGAGAAGCCACAGTTCGTCCCCTACCAAAAAGGATGTTTACTACACCAGGTGGAAAACTTTCTTTAAAGGCCTTCAAAAGTGGAGCGATAAGCAACACGCCGTGTTTTGCGGGTTTAAAAATAGTTGTATTCCCCATGATGATAGCAGGAATCAACAAAGAAAAAGTTTCATTCAATGGATAGTTGTAGGGACCTAAACACAATACAACCCCGATAGGTCCACGGCGGATATGTGCATATACACCTCCGTGGTTATGAAACTTGGCACTATCACGATCAATATCTTTGTAGGCATCAATGGTGTCATTGATATAATCAACTGTTCTATCAAATTCTTTTTCAGAATCATTAAGATTTTTACCAATCTCCCACATCAAAAGTTTTACCACTTCCTCACGCTCTTTCTTCATAAGAGTAACAAAGCGCTCCATACACGCAATGCGGTCGGCCACTTTCATGGTTGGCCATTCACCTTTGCCTTTGTCAAATGCGTTCGTAGCAGCATCTAGTGCTTTAAGCGCATGCGTCTCGTCCATATCGGGAACAGAACCTAAAAGCGTGGGCGCAAGCTCACCTTCTTTATTTGGTGTATGTATGGTAGAAAAAACATTTGCAGAAGCACCATCCCAGAGGGTTAGTTCTCCGTTGATTAAAAAACTGTTGTGATTAAAAGGGGAATCTATTGAATATTGTTTTGGTATATTCATATCTTAAATTTCATAGCAGTGACAAAGCTATATTAAAAATTGAAATAAATCGGGCTTATCGTTTAAATAATCGCCAAAAAAACCCTTTTCTTTCATGCGATTTAATAATGGTGTAAAGTCAGTGGTTGATTTTAACTGAATACCAACTACCGCAGGTCCTTGCTCACGGGCACTTTTTTTGGAGTACTCAAAAAAGGTAATATCGTCTGTGGGACCTAAAATATCCTGTACAAATTCTTTTAGTGCTCCAGCACGTTGTGGAAAACGCACAATAAAATAGTGTTTTAATTTGCTGAACAATAGAGCCCGTTCTTTAATTTCAGCCATTCGAGTAATGTCGTTATTCCCTCCACAGATAAGACACACTACCTTTTTCCCTTTAATTTTAACTTGAAGTTGAGAAAGTGCTGTAACCGACATGGCACCTGCAGGCTCTACCACAATCGCATCGCGCGTATACATATCTAATATGCTTTGACAAATTTCTCCCTCATCCACCAAAATTAAATCGTCTATGTGTTGCGAGCAGTAATCAAAGGCAATCTCACCTATGGTTTTTACTGCTGCCCCATCAACAAATACATCTAAAGTGTCAAGCGTAACACGATTACCTTGTTGTAAAGAGCTGTGCATACTTGGTGCACCTTTAGGCTCAACTCCAATAATTTTGGTATTGGGTGATTTATGTTTAAAGACATTGATGATTCCTGAAATCAATCCACCGCCACCAATAGGAACGATAATATAGTCAATAGGGGATTTGGCTTGCTCTAAAATTTCGAGTGCCATAGTTGCCTGACCGGCTATAACATCCTCATCATCAAAAGGGTGAATAAAGGTTTTCCCCGTTTTAGACACAAAAGACTGTGCAGCTTCATAACAATCGTCATAGGTATCTCCTACCAATTCAATGGTTACATATTCCCCACCAAACATAGCCACTTGCGACACTTTCTGTTGCGGTGTGGGTGTGGGCATAAAAATAGTACCGTGGATTTTGTGACGACTACAGGCAAAGGCAACGCCTTGCGCATGATTTCCAGCACTAGAACATACCACACCTTGTTTGCGTTGTGCATCATCTAGTAAAGAAATCTTATTGTATGCCCCTCGAATTTTAAAGGACCGAACCGCTTGTAAATCCTCTCGTTTTACCCAAATATTGGCATCATAGAGTGCGCTTAGGCGATTGTGTTGTTCAAAAACAGATGGAATAGCAGCCTCGCAAACGCGCGTGGCTGCTGCCTCAATAGTCGATAATTCCAAAAGCGGTCTCACTTAGACAATGCGCTTCATCGCGGTCATAGACGCACGAAGGGTTTTTCCTATTTTTTCTACGGGGTGATTGCGAATAATATCATTAACAGCAATAAGGCGTTGATTTTCTACGCCATTATCATTGCCAGCATAGGCTGTACCAATTACAGAAGTATCTATTTTTTTCATAAACGAAGTAAGTAATGGCTTACACGCATGGTCAAATAGGTAACAACCATACTCTGCTGTATCTGAAATCACACGATTCATCTCGAACAATTTTTTACGTGCAATGGTATTGGCAATGAGCGGAGTTTCGTGCAATGACTCATAATATGCAGAGGCATCTTTTATTCCTGCTGCAACCATAGTGTCAAACGCCAACTCTACGCCAGCACGCACAAAAGCAACCATAAGCACTCCGTGGTCAAAATAGGTTTGCTCTGAAATTTCTTCTGTAGTGGGTTCCGTTTTTTCAAAAGCAGTTTCTCCAGTAGCCGCACGCCACGTCAACAAGTTTTTGTCGTCGTTTGCCCAGTCTTCCATCATGGTTTGAGAGAAATGTCCAGAAATAATATCATCCATATGTTTGTTGAACAACGGCTGCATAATTTCTTTCAATTCTTCAGAAAGCTCAAAGGCTTTAATTTTTGCAGGGTTTGACAAACGATCCATCATATTGGTAACCCCGCCGTGCTTAAGCGCCTCGGTGATGGTCTCCCAACCGTACTGAATCAACTTGGCAGCATAAGCAGGGTCAATACCCTCAGCTACCATTTTGTCGAAACACAAAATAGAACCTGTTTGAAGCACTCCACACAAAATGGTTTGCTCACCCATAAGGTCAGATTTTACCTCAGCAATAAAAGAGGATTGCAATACACCTGCACGGTGACCTCCCGTACCTACACAGTAGGCTTTTGCCTGTGCCCATCCTTTTCCTTCCGGGTCATTAGCATCATGAACAGCGATAAGTGTTGGCACACCAAATCCACGTAAGTATTCTTCGCGTACTTCGGAGCCTGGACACTTGGGAGCAACCATAATTACGGTTAAATCTTCTCTAATTTGTGTACCTTCCTCAACAATATTAAACCCGTGTGAATAGGAGAACGTTGCTCCTTTTTTCATTAGCGGCACAACTGCATTTACCACAGATGTATGATTTTTATCCGGCGTAAGGTTAATAACTAAATCCGCCGTTGGAATCATTTCTTCATAGGTTCCTACTGCAAAATTGTTAGAGGTGGCATTCACATAAGAGGCACGTTTTTGCTCAATGGCTCCGCTACGTAATGCGTAAGAAATATCGAGACCTGAGTCGCGCATGTTTAAGCCTTGGTTTAGCCCCTGTGCACCACAACCTACAATCACAATTTTCTTTCCTTCCAGAGCAGCTATACCATCCGAGAATTCGGAGGCATCCATAAAGCGGCATTGTGCCATTTGGTGCAATTGTTCGCGTAGTGGTAGGGTATTGAAGTAATTACTCATCTGATTTATTTTTATCGTTTAATTCTGTTAATAAAGCTTTTATGTTCATAGGGGATTTTGTTACCGAAATACGCCCCGAACGTACAAATTGTAACAAGCCATATGGTGCCAAATCTTTGTATAGCTGCTCCGTTTCGTGACGAAAACCCGTTTTTTCAATGACAAAAAACTCTGTGTTTACCGTTACAATATTGGCATGACTGTTTTTAATAATATTTTGAATATGACGTTCTTCAAAGAGGGATTTCGACGCTACCTTGTACAATGCAGATTCTTGAAAAATGGTTTCTTCATCGGTGTGATAAAATGCCTTGATGACCTCTATTTGCTTTTCGATTTGCCCTACAACTTTCTTCACCGCTTCTTCGGTAAGGTTTACCACAATCACAAAACGAGAAACATCTTCTATTTCCGAAGCGGAAGAAGTTATGCTTATGATATTAATGTGTCTTCGTTGAAAAATAGCAGACACACGATTGAGTAAGCCAACGCTATTTTCAGTATAAATCGAAATGGTGTATTTCTTTTCCATAATTATGACAATCGAATATCAGAAACCGATGCTCCTGAGGGAATCATCGGGAATACATTATCTTCTTTTTCTACGCAAACTTCCAAGAAGTAAGGCTTGTCAGAAGCTACCATTTCATCCACGGCACTAGACAAATCTTCACGTTTAGTAACACGTTTTGCATCAATAAAATAGCCTTCGGCAATTTTCACAAAATCAGGGTTTACCATTTCAGTAGAAGCATAGCGTTTGTCAAAAAACAACTGTTGCCACTGACGTACCATACCCAAAAAGTCGTTATTAAGCACGACTACTTTAACCGCAGCTTGCGTTTGGAAAATTGTACCCAGTTCTTGAATGGTCATTTGAAAACCACCATCACCAATAATAGCTACTACTTCACGCTCGGGCGCACCCATTTTTGCCCCTATAGCTGCAGGCAAGGCAAAGCCCATAGTGCCCAAACCTCCAGAAGTAACGTTACTTTTTGAATTAGAGAAACGCGCATAACGACAAGCAATCATCTGGTGTTGCCCTACATCAGAAACAATTACCGCATCGTCGTTAGAAGCGCGGTTGATTTCTTTAAGCACTTCGCCCATGGTCAATCCTTCTTTGGTAGGGTGTAAATCGTTTTTGATTACTTTCTCATATTCAATTGCTTCGTGCTTTTTGAATTCAGCAAACCAATCCGTGTAGGGTTTTGGAGAAACTTTTTCGGCAAGCAATGGAAGAGTTTCTTTAACATCGCCCAAAACAGCTACATCGGCAGTAACATTTTTGTTGATTTCAGCAGGATCAATTTCTAAATGAATAACCTTAGCCTGTTTTGCATAGGATGCCAAATCACCAGTAACACGATCATCAAAACGCATTCCAATGGCAATCAACACATCACATTCATTAGTGAGTTTATTGGGCCCATAATTTCCGTGCATTCCTACCATTCCTACGTTTTTCGGGTGGTCTGTAGCAATTGCGGATACCCCTAAAATTGTCCAAGCAGCTGGGATATTCGATTTTTCTACAAAGCGCTTAAACTCAGCTTCAGCCTTGCCCAAAATAATCCCTTGACCCCAAACGATTAAGGGTTTTTTAGCAGTAGCGATAAGCGCAGCAGCTGCATCAATAGAAGCAGTATTTACCTTAGGAATAGGCTTGTAGCTACGTACACCATTGCAGGGCGTATATTCAAAATCAAAGGAGGCGAACTGAGCATCTTTGGTGATATCTACCAGAACAGGGCCCGGACGCCCCGAGCGGGCAATGTAAAACGCCTTTGCCATAATTTCTGGTATTTCGGCAACATCCGTTACCTGATAATTCCATTTGGTGACAGGCGTAGAGATACCAATAATATCTGTTTCTTGAAAAGCATCAGAACCTAGCAAATGGGAAGGGACCTGACCTGTGATGCATACCATAGGCGTAGAGTCAATCATGGCGTCGGCAATACCTGTCACCAAATTTGTGGCACCAGGACCTGAAGTGGCTACACATACACCTACTCTACCGCTTACACGTGCATAGCCTTGTGCGGCATGTGTAGCCCCTTGCTCGTGTCGTGTGAGCACGTGCTGGAGTTTGTCTTGAAATTTATACAGTTCGTCGTAAAAAGGCATAATCGCACCTCCGGGATAGCCGTAAATAAGGTCAACCCCTTCTTCCAAAAGGCAATGGATAAGTGCTTCAGAACCTGTAATGTTTTGTTTTTTCATGGATTATTCGTCAGTTACACAACCCTGAGAAGCTGTGGAAACTGCTTTCGCGTATTTGTATAAGACTCCTTTTTGTACTTTTAAATCTGGAGCCGTCCACGCAGCGCGACGCTTATCAAGCTCCTCATCTGATAATTGTACATGTAATTCGTTTGTTTGGGCATCTATACGTATGATGTCGCCATTTTCTAAAAGACCAATAACACCACCCAATTGAGCTTCTGGTGTAATATGACCTACCACAAAACCGTGTGTGCCTCCAGAAAAACGGCCATCAGTAATAAGGGCGACTTCTTTTCCAAGTCCTGCGCCCATAATGGCTGATGTTGGTTTTAGCATTTCGGGCATACCCGGACCTCCCTTAGGTCCTTCGTATCGAATAACAACCACTTCTCCTTTTTGCACTTCTCCAGCTTTTATTCCTGCGTTGGCAGCAAATTCACCATTATATACTCTTGCAGGTCCTTCAAAAGCCAATCCTTCTTTCCCTGTAATTTTTGCCACAGAACCGTCAGCAGCAAGATTTCCAAAAAGAATACGGATATGTCCGGTTTCCTTAATAGGATTATCAAGTGGTCGAATTACTTTTTGGTTTTCAGAAAGCGATGGCACATCCGCCATATTTTCGGCAAGGGTTTTACCTGTTACGGTGATGCAATCGCCGTGTAACATACCATTGTCAAGCATAAACTTGATTACAGCAGGGATACCACCAATACGGTGAACATCCTCCATCAAATACTTTCCACTTGGTTTCAAATCTGCCAAGAAAGGTGTTGAGTCACTGATGCGTTTAAAGTCATCCAATGTAAATTCTACTCCTGCAGCTCTGGCGATTGCCAAGAAATGTAGTACCGCATTTGTTGAACCCCCAAGAACGGTTACCAAACGAATCGCATTTTCAAGTGATTTTTTGGTTACAATGTCCTTAGGTTTAATATCTTTCTCAATGAGTAAGCGCATCGCTTTTCCAGCAGCAACACATTCATCTATTTTGTTCTGACTTTCAGCGGGGTTGGAAGAATTGTACGGAAGCGAAAGTCCCATTACTTCAACAGCAGACGCCATGGTATTCGCCGTATACATACCGCCACAGCCACCTGGGCCGGGACACGCGTTTTGGATCACTTCTTTATACTGAGCTTCGTTAATGGTACCCGCAACTTTTTCACCCCATGCCTCAAAAGCCGAAACAACATCCAATTTTTTGTCGGCAACACACCCTGAAGCTATAGTACCACCATACACCATGATACTTGGGCGATTAAGGCGCAACATTGCCATGACAGAACCCGGCATGTTTTTGTCGCATCCCACAACAGCAACCATGCCGTCATAAGACATCCCTCCCATTACGGTTTCCATCGAATCGGCGATTAGATCACGTGAAGGCAACGAAAAACGCATTCCGGGTGTCCCCATAGAAATACCATCACTCACGCCTATGGTGTTAAAAACCAAACCGACTAGGTCAACTTCTTGGGTACCCTTTTTAATTTCTTGCGCCAAGTCATTAAGGTGCATATTACACGGATTGCCTTCGTAACCAGTGCTGGCAATACCAACAAAAGGTTTCTTAAAATCTTCATCCGTTAGACCAATAGCATGTAGCATAGCTTGCGCTGCCGGTTGGCTAGGATCTTGTGTTACAACTTTTGAGTAGCGATTGTGCCCCATTTTTCGTTTTAAATAAGAGTTTGCTAAAATACAAAACCACATCAAATTAAAAGAAGGCATTTTAATCTCATTTTTTTTATTGTTAAAAAAACTTTGAACAGTACCAAAGAGCCACGATTTTAGCTTTTGTTTGCATGATAGCTATCGTAAAAACACGCATACTACTTATACAAATGAAAAGCCTATTTTTACATATTCGCAAAGCAGTGAACCACAAGTGCACATGAAACAGAATATTACACTAGATCATTTAAAAGCCAAACAAACCGACTTTTTTAACACAGGCAACACTATGCCTGTAGCAAAACGCATCGAGTACCTCAAGGCACTAAAGCGAAGTATTTTTAATCACGAAAATGAAATCATTGCTGCGCTTCAACATGATTTGGGCAAACCCGAACCAGAAATTTGGTTGGCCGAGATACATGTAACGCTTCAAGAACTCAAAACCGTTTTAAAAAATCTTAAGCATTGGGCAAAGCCTAAACGCATTCCGGGAAACTGGGTAAACACACCCAGCAAAGACTGGATAATCCCAGAACCTTATGGGGTGACATTACATATTGCCCCATGGAATTATCCATTTCAATTGGCATTAAATCCACTTATTGGTGCCGTAGCTGCCGGAAATACAGTGGTCTTAAAGCCCTCTGAACATGCTCCTAAAACTGCTGAAATACTCAACATAATCCTTAGCGAAGTATTCCCACCGGAATGGGTAGCTGTTGCCCAAGGTGGTCCTGAGGTGGCAAAGGAATTGTTGGCACAACGTTGGGATTACATCTTTTTTACTGGAGGGGTTAGCATCGCTAAAATTGTGGCAAAAGCCGCTGCGGAACACCTCACACCCACAACCTTAGAATTGGGTGGAAAAAACCCCTGTATTGTTGACCATACGGCAAATATTGCGGTAAGTGCACGGCGTATTGTTTGGGGAAAATTTATGAATTGTGGTCAAATATGCATGTCGCCTGATTACGTTTTGGTGCATCATAGTAAATATAATGAATTGGTTGAAAATCTTAAAAAAGAGATTGTACGCATGTACGGCGAAAATCCTAAAACTTCTCCTGATTATGCGCGATTGGTACACCAAGGGCACGTAGAAAAAATGAAAGCTTTATTGATAAATCAAGAAATTTTACACGGCGGTGAAATAGACGAAAAAGACCGTTACGTTGCCCCGACACTTGTAGCTTTAAATGATTTGGAAAATAAGCTAATGGAAGATGAGATTTTTGGTCCTATTCTACCGATTATTACATATAAAAACGAAGAGGAAATCCATCAAACGGTAAGGCATTTTGAAAAACCATTATCTTTTTATGTGTTCTCGGAGCGCAAAAAGTGGGCACGAAACCTAATGAAAAAGCACAGTTTTGGTGGAGGTATGATTAACGACGTAATTGTGTATTTCACGAATGATAAACTTCCTTTTGGTGGTGTAGGGCACAGCGGCGTAGGGAGTTATCACGGAAAATATTCGTTTGATACGTTTACACACTACAAACCCTACGTGGAACGTCCCACTTGGTTTGACCCCAAACAACGGTATGCGCCTTATGAAAAATCGTTTCCGTTGCTGAAAAAGATTTTGCGCTGGACAAGTTAGCCCAACCAACCTTCTCTATCTAAGCTACGGTATTGTATCGCTTCGGCAATATGTGAGTCGTTTATGTGGTCAACACCTTCCAAGTCGGCGATGGTACGCGCTACTTTTAGAATTCTATCATATGCCCGCGCCGACAAGCGAAGCCTATCCATTGCAGTTTTTAGTAAGCTTAGTGAACTTTTAGAAAGGGCGCAAAATTTACGAATCTGTTTGGTGTTCATTTCGGCATTGTGATGCACTTGGGGCACATCGGCAAAACGATGTGCTTGTCGTTCCCGAGCTGCAATCACACGCTCTCGAATGGCGGCACTGGATTCTGCCAAGGGCGTTTGCGCCAGTTTCTCAAAAGGAACAGGCTGTACCTCAACATGTAAATCTATTCGATCCAATAAAGGACCTGAAATTTTTCCCAAATAGCGTTGCATTTCGGCAGCCGAATGTCCTGGAGAGGCTTTGTCATCGTGAAAATAACCCGAAGGAGTTGGGTTCATACTTGCTACCAACATAAACGATGCGGGATAGGTCAGCGTAAATTTTGCTCTGGCAATGGTTACTTCCCTGTCCTCTAAGGGTTGACGCATCACCTCCAAAACGCTACGCTTAAATTCGGGCAACTCGTCCAAAAATAACACACCGTGATGCGCTAATGATATTTCACCGGGTTGCGGATAGGTACCCCCACCCACAAGTGCCACATCGGAAATGGTATGGTGTGGCGAGCGAAAGGGTCGTTCGTGTATGATGCCACTCCCCTTCATTTGTCCTGCAACAGAATGAATTTTAGTTGTTTCTAGGGCTTCACTTGTGGAAAGTGGTGGAAGAATACTAGGCAAACGTTTGGCGAGCATGGTTTTCCCGGCACCGGGTGGTCCAATAAGCAAAATATTATGTCCGCCAGCAGCAGCCACTTCCATACAGCGCTTTATGGACTCTTGCCCTTTTACGTCCTCAAAATCCAAAATACTTTTGTGCACCGACCGCAATTGTGCCTCCAAATCGTATTCCACACGATTCTCAATGTGGTATTTTTCCAAAAACGCAATAAGTTCTGTGAGATGCGAAAACGCATGCACTTCAATGCTGTCTACAATAGCAGCTTCTTGCCCATTTTCTTGAGGCACCAAAATTCCTGTAAAGCCATCCGCTTTGGCTTGAAGTGCCATGGGGAGCACCCCACGCACAGGACGTAGCGTTCCGTCTAGAGACAATTCACCCATAATCAACCATTTTTCCAAATGCGTAGGAACGACTTGCCCCGAGGCAACCAAAATCCCCAACGCAATAGGCACATCGTAGGCTGCGCCTTCTTTGCGCAAATCGGCAGGTGCCATATTTATGGTAATCCGTTTTCCAGGTAATTTATACCCACATTCCATAACGGCAGCAGCAATGCGGTGGTTGCTTTCCTTAACGGCATTGTCGGGCAAGCCTACCAAATGATAGCCCACACCGGGATGTATATGCACTTCGATAATTACGTTTTGGGCATCAATGCCAAAGACGGCACTTCCAAAAATTTGGGTTAGCATAAATAGGTATTTTGTATAAAAATATAAAAAATAGCGTTCTTTGCCCTTATGAATGAAAAAGAATTTAGAGCCCTTTGCGGGCAATTTGCCACTGGTGTAACCGTTATTACAACTTCGCACAATGACAGTCCTTTTGGTTTTACGGCAAACTCCTTTACTTCGGTTTCTTTAGACCCTCCTATCGTATTGTTCTGCCTAAAAACTGAATCTGCCACAAACAAAGCTTTTCAAGAAAGCAAACGCTTTGCCATCAATATTTTGTCGGAAAAGCAAGAAGACATTTCCAATACGTTTGCCAACCCAAAAAACAGCCAAAAAGAACGTTTTGACACCGTAGCACTTGCTGAACAAAACCTTCCAGTTTTAAAGGGAACTTTAGGTTATGTGGCAGGAGAAATAATCCAAACCCATGAAGTGGGCGACCACATGGTGTATTACGGAAAAGTAACTGACGGGCAACTTTTTGAGGGTAACCCCCTACTCTATGCTAAAGGCGGGTACCAGCGGTTGGGTTGATTTTGCCGCCGCAATACCTTCTTTTAACCATGCCGCATAGGTAGTTGCATCAGTATACTGTATCGGTGGATTTAGAATGGTGCCATCTGGTAACATGAGTACATAATACGGCTGTGAAACCGACTTAAAGTTTAGTGCCTGAAATGCGGACCACTTCTGCCCAACTGTAGTTAAAGTTCTCGTACTTCCGTCAGCATAGGTGATGATTTGTTGGTCTGCTTCAGCCAAAGGCTTTCTATCATCCACATACAACGAAATGAGTACCACCTCATCGCGGAGTAGTTCAAAAATTTCAGGCTTTGTCCAAATGTTTTCTTCGACTTTTCGGCAATTCACACAAGCCCAACCTGTAAAATCTAGCAATATAGGTTTTCGCTGTGCTTGTGCAGCCGCCTTTCCGGTTTCAAAATCTTTGTAGCAATCCAAATTTAAAGGACAATCCGATTCCGTTTCATAGACGGAATAAAATGTAGGAGGCGGAAAACCACTCAACGCACGTAAAGGGGTCATGGAGTTTGGCAATAATCCCTGTGCCAAATACAGAACAAACAGCACCACCAACACCCCCAAAAGCCGTTGAAAGCGAAACACTTTTTTGGCCGCGGTTTGCAAAAACGCTAATCCGCCAAACAAGAAAATTGCCCACAATAGTAAAATAAGCATCCAGATTCCAATAAAGACTTCACGCGGCAATATGCTCCAGCCTTGTACCATATCGGCGTTTGACAAAAACTTCAGCGCAAGGGCAAGTTCAATAAATCCTAAAGACACTTTTACATTGTGCAACCATCCCCCCGATTTGGGTAGTTTACTCAATACGTTTGGAAAAAACGACAGCACCCCGAAAGGCAATGCCAAGGCCGTACCAAAGCCCAACATACCAGCAGTAAGTTGTAGGGCACCACCATCTGCGGTAAGCGAACCTACAAGCAACGACCCTAAAATGGGTCCTGTGCAAGAAAAGGACACCAACGCCAACGTAAGTGCCATAAAGAAAATACCCAGATAGGATGATTTTGCCGAAGCCTCATCTGATTTAGACGACCAAGCCGATGGAAGCGTAATATCGAACAATCCAAAAAACGAAAGGGCAAATACCAAAAAAACAGCGAAAAAGACCATGTTGAGCACCACATTCGTAGCAATGGAATTCAGCACTTCGGGGCGCAATTGGTCTAAAAAGTGAAAGGGCAAACTCAATAAGGCATAGATTCCAATGATGGAAAACGTATATGCCAACGAACGGCGAATGCCCACTGCCCTACTTGAACTACTTTTTGAAAAGTAGGAAACCGTAAGCGGAATAAGTGGAAACACGCATGGGGTGAGCAATGCCAAAAAGCCACCCAACAAGCCCAAAACAAAAATTCCCCACCAAGAAGCGTTTTTAGTTGCTACAGAAGCTTCTAAAAGTTCCGTGTTTTTTAGGTTCAGTGCAAGACTATTTCCATCTACTTCAATATCCGTCAAGTCACGATTTGTGGCATTTACAATAGAGCCATCAGTAGGAATCTCAAGGGTTTCTTCTCTAAAAATACAGACCGCGTCATCGCACGCCTGGTACTCAATAGTAACCTTTATATCCACATCTTCGGTTATTACAGCTTGCACCAACATTGCGCTTTCTGTAAAGTACGAGAGTTCCATTTGAAAAATAGGGTCAAAACCCGATTTGGGTGTAGTGCCCTGAATGTCACCAACAACTTTAGCATTATTCCAAATAAATACGGTTGGCAAAGGTCCGCCTTCGGGCAAATCTGTACTGTAAAGTTTCCAGTTTTCCTCAATGGTGGCACTGAGTACCACATCATACGTATTCGTATCGGTTTTACGTGCCTGTGCGCTCCATTGCACAGTGTTTTGCGCCCATAGGCTTTGAGTAAGCAAAACGAAAAAAAGAATTGCTCTCATATTATTTTGATTTGGAGTAAAGTTGATTTTTCATTTGAAGCAAACCTACGGTCTATTCGTTTTCCAACAACCCAAATTACATCATTTTTATTACACAACACCCATTGGTTATTTTTATCCTCGCTAGACATTTTCTCGTCCTTGAAGAATTTAGACAACTTTTTTTTGCCTTTCATCCCTGTTGGATAAAAGAAATCGCCATCCTCCCAACGACGCAAAACAAGTGGGAACGAGAGTTTATCCGCATCTAAATGAGCACAATTAGCTGCATTTTTATGGGTTGCCTCGTCTGTAATGTCTAACTGAATGGGATATTCAATACCTTCTTTGGGCACTAAAAAATGTTTCTCAATTGCATTTTCTCCATTTAGAGAAGATAGAATAAGGTATTCTCGTTCTCTGAGCAATTGGTGCGTAGCACTTTCACATTTTTTTCCAGAGTGGGTATTTAGTAGTTTTTGGATTTCAGACACATTAAAACCATATGGTGAAAACAACTGGTGCAACCAAAATGTTTGTGGATTTAAATTCAGAACTGAAGCCAATGGAATTTGGGTAAATTCATCTTGCTGTATCCACTGGGATTTGATGTTTTCCAAATGAATGGCAATTGCCTGGGCAGCATCTTGCAAATGTTGCATGGCGGTTAGTGTATTTGCTGCCGTTTGTGGTGTTAGGGCTAAAAATTCGGGCAACACCTTATGGCGAATGGCATTTCTCAAATATTTTGTGGATTGGTTTGATGCGTCTTCGCGCCAGATTAGGTTATTTTCCTTAGCATAGGCAATCAATTCTTCCTTAAAAAAAGGCAATAAGGGTCGAATCAGAAAACCTTTTTTGGCACGAATACCCCCCAAACCATCAACGCCACTCCCTCTAGATAGGCGCATAAATAAGGTTTCAAGTTGGTCGTCGGCATGATGCGCGGTAAGTACTGCATCGTATTGATGCTTTTCTTTGAGTTCCAAAAACCATGTATAGCGCAACTCCCGGGCTTTTTCTTGAATTCCAGCGGATTTGGGGTCTATTGGTGAAACGCTAACATGAAGAGGGACGTTACGTTCATCTGCCAATGCAGCTACAAAATTCTCATCCAAATCGCTATCGGTGCCACGCAACTTATAATTCATATGTGCAATGCCAATTGTATAGCCACATCGGCGAAGCAAATGGACAAGCACCACACTATCCACCCCACCGCTAACGGCAACCAATAGCTTTGGGCTAGTTTCTCCCAAAAGGGATTTCAAATGGGTCTTAAATCGTTGTTCCATTTTCAATAGGCAAAATATGTTTATTTGACAAAACACGCTTTATGGCAGCAGCCTTGAGTTGGCATTCGTCATACTCTTTTTCCACGTCGGCAGCGGCGGTTAGCGCACTCCCTACATGGGTAGAAAGGTATTTTTTTTCGGCATCGTAAATTATACTTCTGATGACCACATTAAAATCAAAATCGCCATTGGGCGCAAAATACCCAACCGCTCCGCTATACAACCCGCGTTGGCAAACCTCATAATGATCAATAAGTTCCATGGCACGCTGTTTGGGCGCGCCCGTCATGCTACCCATTGGAAAACATGCCTCAATGATATTTAAAGAATTTGCAGTAGAGTCACAAGTAGCTGTTACCGTTGAAATCATTTGATGGACTTGTGAAAAAGGGTAAACAGCACATTTTTCAGGAACCGCAACCGAACCTTTTAGGGCAATTCTGGATAAATCGTTGCGTACCAAATCCGTTATCATAATATTCTCGGCGCGTTCTTTCGCATCTGTTTTTAGATGTTGGGCTGCTGCGTTATCCAAAACAGCATCTTCGTGACGTGCAGCTGTCCCCTTTATGGGTTGAGAAATAAGGCTATTTCCCTCTCGCTTAAGAAACCGCTCTGGCGAAGCGCACATCAAATGGGTGTTTTCAATGTGTAAATACGCAGCAAATGGAGTTTTGGCAACAGCATTTAAATTATTAAAAAGTTGCTGAGGGGACACAGAAACTTCTTTGGCAAACCATTCCATACAATAATTTACCTCGTAAATATCGCCTCGCAAGATATGCTGCTGCAAAGCTTTTGCCTTCTCAATGTACTCCGATTTAGAAATTCGAGGGGTTAAGTCTATTGAAGCTTTTTCATCATATTCTAATGGAGTTTCTGATAAAATTTTATCAAAATCATCTTTAGCATCATCCTCGCTTAGGTAATGTGCTGTCAATACATCTCCCTCCAAAAGCCATACTTTTTCAGGACAAAAAAACTGAAGCTCTGGAATAGAAGTATATGCCGGATTAGAGGGTGTAACGCGTTCCCATGAGGTAGAAAATTCGTAGCTAAAAAAACCAAAAAGCCAATCGGAGCCTACAGTGCTATTTAATTCCTTTTTAGTGAGGATATTTTTGTAAGAATCTACAGCCAAAACAGCATCATAGGTGCGTTTTTGGTGCGGATAATCGTTTGAGTCATACCACGCCACAGGACTTTTGTTTGCAGCCCAAGCAAAGAGTTTCGCCTTGATATTGGGCAAATCTTTTACCTTAAAAACTGTTTTTGTGCGTGTTACCAATCCAATGATTTATAAATGAGCAAAATTACGAATTACGAATTATGAATTACGAATTATGAATTACGAATTACGAATTATGAATTATGAATTACGAATTATGAATTACGAAATGTAAATATTGGAAGGAGTCTAACTGCCAAAGGCAAGTAAAGTTTAAAAGATTTTTTTGAACCCCTTGCTATATTCTTAGAAACAGCTATATTTGCAGCATGACTGTAAACCTAGTTTCACGTTTTTCCAATTCCCCGCGCTTTCGTCGCCCCTTGGGGTAATTCTATAGTTATGAAACTTAGGTGTGTCCGGTTTCCTCCTCCGTTTTTTTTCAGTCTAACTCACTTTCAATACTAACATGGAAATTCAAGTTGCTAAACGCATACATGTAACGTATGCCAAAATCATTTCGGAAACCATAACTACTTCTGCACAAGTTCGCGGAACGGGAATTGCGCGTCGCACTCCAGAGTATATCCAACAAAAAATTGAATCCGGCAATGCCATTATTGCCTTAGACGGCGATACTTTTGCTGGCTTTTGTTACATAGAAGCCTGGGGGCACGAAAAATATGTGGCACACTCGGGGCTTATTGTGGCACCCGAATACAGAGGGATTGGCTTGGCAAAAAAAATTAAAAGTCGAATTTTTGAGTATTCAAAAGAAAAGTATCCACAAGCCAAAATCTTTGGAATAACCACTGGTTTGCCTGTAATGAAAATCAATTACGATTTGGGGTATCGTCCAGTAACATTTTCAGAACTAACCGATGACCCAGACTTTTGGAAGGGCTGTCAAACCTGTAAAAACTACGATGTGCTTACACGAACCAACCGTACCATGTGTTTGTGTACAGGTATGCTCTACGATCCAACTACTGCCAACAACGGCAAGAAAAACAGATTACAAACATTTAAAAACGCCTTTAAACGATTAAAAAAATGAAAAAATTAGTTTTAGCCTACAGCGGCGGATTGGACACTTCATACTGTGTTAAATCGCTGAGTGAACAGGGATACCAAGTACATGCCGTTAGCGTGAATACTGGCGGTTTTGATGCTGCCGAAGTTGAAGCCCTAGAGAAAAAAGCATTGGCACTAGGCGCACATTCCTATACAAGTATAGAAGCAGTAGAAACCTTTTATCAGGATATTGTAAAGTATTTGATTTTTGGAAACGTACTCAAAAACAACACTTATCCGCTTTCGGTTAGTGCCGAGCGTGTAACGCAAGCCGTTGCCATTGTGCGCCATGCCAATGAAATTGGCGCAGGTTTTATCGCACACGGCAGTACAGGCGCCGGAAACGACCAGGTGCGTTTCGATTTGATTTTTCAGACACTAGCACCCGAAATTGAAATCATTACTCCTATCCGCGACCAGAAACTATCGCGTGAGGAGGAAATCAATTACCTGAAACAACACGGCGTAGATTGGTCTTGGGAAAAGGCGCAATATTCCATAAACAAAGGGCTTTGGGGAACGTCTGTGGGCGGAAGCGAAACGCTAAAATCAAAGCAACCCCTCCCCGATACTGCCTATCCTAACCCGTGTACCAAAACGGATGCGGAGCACATTTCGTTGCAGTTTGAACAAGGCGAATTGGTAGGAATTAACAACAAAACATATACGCCTGTTGCAGCTATTCAAGCCTTGCAAGAACTGGCTGCGCCGTTCGCGATTGGGCGTGATATCCATGTTGGCGATACCATTATTGGGATCAAAGGGCGTGTTGGTTTTGAAGCAGCGGCAGCACTTGTGGCTATCAAGGCGCATCATTTGCTAGAAAAACATACGCTTAGCAAATGGCAATTGCACCACAAAGATTACATCGGATCGTATTATGGAATGATGCTTCATGAGGGACAGTATTTAGACCCTGTCATGCGTGACTTTGAAGCCTTACTCATCAACAGCCAGCAAACGGTTACGGGAACCGTGTTTGTCACCCTTCACCCTTACCGATTTACGCTAGACGGTATCGAATCCAAATACGATTTGATGGACAATTCGTTTGGCACTTATGGCGAAGCCAACGAAGCATGGAGTGCTGCAGAAGCGAAAGGATTTATCAAACTATCGGCAAACGCCGGAAAAATTTATCAGCATGTCAACAAATAAACTACAGGTAGGCGTCGTTGGCGGTGCGGGCTATACCGGAGGGGAATTACTCCGTTTGCTCGTTAACCACCCCAATGTAGAAATTGATTTTATTTACAGTTCAACACGTGCCGGAAAGCCGGTTTCGGACACGCATCCCGATTTAGTGGGCATTTTAGACATTCCGTTTTCAGGCGAATTAAATCCAGAAATTGATGTGTTGTTCTTGTGTATGGGCCATGGAAATTCAGGTACTTTTTTACACGAAAATGTCATCAACGACAATACCAAAATCATTGATTTAAGTAACGATTTTCGCCTTGCTGCTGACCGTCAGTTTATGGGTAGATCGTTTGTGTATGGATTGCCCGAAGCTAATGTAGAGCACATAAAATCAGCGCAAGCCATTGCCAATCCGGGCTGTTTTGCTACGGCTATTCAGTTGGCGCTACTGCCCTTAGCAGCTGCAAAAAAGCTACAAAACGAGGTGCATATCAATGCCATTACAGGAAGTACCGGCGCAGGTGCCGTACCTTCGGCAACAAGTCATTTTAGTTGGCGCAACAACAACATATCGTATTACAAACCTTTTACGCATCAACATTTGGGTGAAATTGGCGAAACCTTGGCAACGACTCAGGGAAGCAATGCTGCACTGCATTTTTTGCCTATTCGAGGGAATTTTACACGAGGGATTTTTGCCACGGCATATACCGATTTTGATGGAAGTTTGGAAGATGGGTATGCGCTTTACGAATCGTTCTACAAAGACAGTGCTTTTACTACAGTCAGCAAAAACGAATTGGCATTAAAGCAAGTGGTGAATACCAACAGATGTTTGGTGCATTTGCATAAGCACGAAGGCAAACTTCTCATTACAAGTATTATAGACAATTTATTAAAAGGGGCTTCAGGTCAAGCGGTAGAAAACATGAATCTTATGTTTGGCTTTGAACAAACCACAGGACTGAATTTAAAATCAACAGCGTTTTAATTATGAAAATAGCCATTTTAGGAGCAGGAAACTTAGGGCTAAGCATAGCCAAAGGACTTATTACCAACAACAGCATTACACAGTTGTACCTCACCCGCCGTTCGGTTGATAGCATTTCTTCTTGGACGGAGTATGCCAATACCCACGTTACAGACGATAACAAAAAAGCCGTAGAGGCTTCGGATATTATTATTTTGGCAGTTCAACCCAGGCAATTGGCAAAACTTCTTGCCGAAATTAAGGAGTTGCTACACGAAAATCACGTGCTGATTTCTACCGTTACCGGTTTTTCATTAGCCAAAATGGAAGAAGTTGTGGGAAAAGATGTGTATCTTATTAGATCGATGCCAAACACAGCAATTTCGGTAGGTAAATCCATGACTTGCCTTTGTGCCAACGAAAAAGGAAAAAACAGACTCCCCATAGCTGAAGCCATTTTCAACGGGTTGGGAACTAGTATTGTGATTGAAGAACAACACATGCGTGCTGCAACCGTGATTTGCGCCTCTGGGATTGCCTTTTGGATGCGCTTGATTCGCGCCACAACACAAGGGGGCGTACAGCTGGGTTTTGACGCAGCAGAAGCTATGAAAATGTCGATGTACACAGCCATGGGCGCAGCATCTTTGCTCATTGAAACGGATTCGCATCCTGAGGAAGAAATTGACAAAGTGACTACACCACAAGGTTGCACCATTGAGGGACTAAACGAAATGGAACATCAAGGGTTGAGTTCCTCGCTCATTCAAGGCATCGTAGCATCGTTCAAAAAAATTAACGAAATCGCACAAGACTAATGCCTTTATTTGACGTTTATCCACTGTATGATGTAACGCCTGTGCGTGCCAAGGACGTATATGTGTATGATGCAAATCGAAAAAAGTATTTGGATTTGTATGGGGGTCATGCGGTGATTAGTATAGGACACCAACACCCGGTGTACAACCGTAGGTTAAAAAAACAAATTTCAAGAATAGGGTTTTACTCAAATGCTATTCAAAATCCGTTGCAAACGCAATTGGCAGATGAAATCGAGGCGCAATCGGGTTGTACCGGTTACCAATTGTTTATGTGTAGCTCGGGTGCTGAAGCCAACGAAAATGCGCTCAAACTCGCCTCTTTTCATACAGGAAAATCCAAAGTAGTTGCCTTTAAAAATGCCTTTCATGGCAGAACAAGTGCTGCGGTGGCTGCCACAGATACCCCGAAAATCATTGCACCCTTAAACGCGCAACAGGAAGTGGTTTTCTTGGAATTTGGAGACGAAGAAGCCTTGGCAAAAACGCTTAGCAAAGAGGACGTTTGTGCCGTCATTATTGAAGCCATTCAAGGGGTTGGCGGATTGGATATGCCTACCCAAAAATTCATGAAACAGATTGAGGAGCTTTGCAAAAAGCATCAAGCCTGCCTTATTGCCGACGAGGTGCAATCGGGTTTTGGGCGTTCTGGGAAGTTCTTTGCGTTTCAGCACTACAACATCACACCCGACATTATTTCCATGGCAAAAGGTATGGGGAACGGATTTCCCGTGGGCGGTATTTTGGTACATCCAAACATCAAACCCTGGTACGGGATGCTAGGGACTACCTTTGGTGGAAACCACCTGGCGTGTCAGGCGAGTTTGGCGGTGTTGGAAGTACTGAAAAAGAAAAACCTCATTGACCACGCAGCAAGCCTCGGTGAAGCCTTTGTGGCACGTGCCAAAACCATAAAAGGGGTAAAAAAAATAAAAGGGCGTGGACTGATGCTTGGTCTTGAATTTGATTTTGAAGTGGGCGAACTCCGTAAAAAACTCATTTACGAGCACCGTATTTTTACAGGGGGTAGCAGCAACAAAAAACTGTTGCGCATATTGCCTCCACTAACCTTAAAACAAAAGCATTTCGATCAATTTTTTGATGCATTAGAACAATCTCTATGAAAGCCCATAATGGGAATTTGACAATAAACAGCAACACCCTCTTGCCTGATTAAAATGAATATGAAGTGGTTTGCGAAACTTAAAAAAGATGAAACAATTTTTAACCCTTAACGACCTCCCCAATTTCGATGCGCAAGTAGCCCTTGCCAAAGAAATTAAAGCCAACCCCTATCAATTTGAAAAGGTGGGCAAACGCAAAACCTTGGGACTGTTATTTTTTAATCCGAGTTTGCGCACTCGCCTCAGCACCCAAAAAGCAGGGCGTTTGTTGGGTATGGACGTTATGGTAATGAATTTCAGCAACGAGGCTTGGGCAATCGAATACGAAGACGGCACCATTATGGAAGGTTTGCGCTCAGAGCACGTAAAGGAAGCGGCGCAAGTGGTATCACAATACTGTGATATTGTGGGTATTCGTGCGTTTGCCACACTTACCGACAAAGAAAAAGACGAAGAAGAGCAAGTATTGCAGAAGTTTATTGAACATGCCAAAGTACCCATTTTGAATATGGAAAGTGCAACCGCACACCCCTTGCAGGCGTTGGCAGATGCGCTGACTTTGCATGAACTCGCATTGCCAAAAAAACCAAAAGTGGTGCTGACATGGGCGCCACACCCAAAGGCGTTACCACATGCGGTAGGCAATTCGTTTACGCGCATGATGCAGCAGATGGATGCCGATTTTGTGATTGCCAATCCCGAAGGTTACGATTTAGACCCACGCATCACCAAGGATATTCCTGTGGTGCACAATCAAGAGGAAGCACTTAAAAACGCCGATGTGGTCTATGCTAAAAACTGGTGTTCGTATGAACATTACGGGCAAATTTTAAGAACCGACAGCAAATGGATGCTCACACCTGAAAAAATGGCATTAACCAACAACGCTTCGTTTATGCACTGTTTGCCCATTAGACGAAACGTGGTGGTTGCCGATGGCGTTTTGGATCATCCAAATTCTAAAGTGATACAACAAGCAAACAACCGAACTTTTGCAGCTGCAGCGGTACTAAAAACGCTATTGTCGTGAGCAAAAAACTGCATATTGTAAAAGTAGGCGGGCATTTGGTCAACGACGAAACTGCACTGCAGGAAGTGCTGGCTGCCTTTGCCAAAATCGATGCGCCAAAGCTGTTGGTGCATGGCGGTGGACGACATGCCACGGCATTGGCAAAACAGTTGGGCATCACGCCTCAACTGGTTGAAGGAAGACGCATCACCGATGCGGATATGCTCGATGTGGCAGTGATGAGCTATGCCGGTTTATCGAACAAAAAAATAGTGGCGCAATTGCAAGAATTGGGCGTAAACGCCATTGGGCTTAGCGGTGCCGACGGCAATTGCATAGAAGCTGTAAAACGTCCTGTGAAAGACATTGACTATGGTTTTGTTGGCGATGTTGTTTCCGTACAGGCAGACGTATTTAGCACACTAGCTGCAAACCATTTTGTGCCTGTTTTATGTGCCATTACGCACAACAAAAAAGGGCAATTACTCAATACCAACGCCGACACCATCGCTGCGCAAGTAGCTATTGCCTTGAGCAATACATTTGACGTAAAGCTATTTTACTGCTTTGAACACGCTGGCGTGTTGCATGATATTTCCACTCCAGATAAGGTAATGGAAACGCTAACCGAAGCACAAACGCATACATTTGTAGCGGAAGGGGTCATTCATCAAGGGATGGTTCCCAAGCTCCACAACGGATTTGATGCCCTTAAAAATGGGGTCAACGAAGTGATTATTAGTAATATAAACGCATTAACAAACACTAACGCACCCAAAACAACATTGCAATGAATCGAATAGAAACATTACAAAAAGAGGCCTTAACACTATTGCAAACGCTAATCAACACACCTTCGCTCTCTGGAGAGGAGGACCAAACGGCTGCGCACATTAAAAACTGGCTGGAACGCCACGGCGTGGCCTGCAAACAGCAGCAAAACAATGTCTATGCCATCAACAAATACGAAGATCCATCAAAACCGTATCTGTTGCTAAACTCGCACCACGACACCGTGCATCCCAACAGTGGTTACACCAAAGACCCGTACAAGGCTGAAATCAGTGACGGGAAGCTCTATGGATTGGGCAGCAACGATGCTGGAGGTGCCCTTGTGTGTTTGTTGGCAACTTTTGTGTATTTCTACGAGCAAAAAGATATGGCGTATAACCTTATTGTGGCGGCTACGGCAGAAGAAGAAACTTCTGGACCAAACGGGCTAAACAGTTTGCTGCCTACGCTTCCGCCTATAGATACCGCCATCGTGGGTGAGCCTACGCAAATGCACTTGGCGGTTTCCGAAAAAGGCTTGGTGGTTTTTGATGCAACCATACACGGAACGGCAAGTCATGCGGCACACCCTAACGATGATAACCCCATTGATAAGATTGGCAGCGTTATCGATTGGTTTAATTCGTATGATTTTGACCGAGTGTCCGACACCTTAGGTCCTGTAAAGCTGACCGTGACGCAAATCAATGGTGGGAAACAGCACAATGCCGTTCCGGCAGATGTAAAAATGGTCTTGGATGTGCGTGTAAACGACCGCTATACCAATACAGAAATCAACGAATTGTTACAGGCTGCGCCATGTGAGGTTAAGGCACGTTCGCTGCGATTGAGCTCGTCCTCTATTCCGATGGAGCATCCCATTGTAAAAGCAGGCGTTGCAGCAGGACGCGAAACCTATGGTTCGCCTACCCTATCGGATCAAGCGGTACTGTCGTGCAATTCGCTAAAATTAGGACCCGGCGATTCGCCACGTTCGCATACCGCCGATGAATTTATTTATGTAAACGAACTCGAAGAAGCAATCCCGTTGTATATTGACATTTTAAAACAAGCACTATGAAGCTTTGGCAAAAAAATAAAACTCCCGTAACCGAAAACGTTGACCGATTTACTGTTGGTGACGATAGGCTTTGGGATGTGCGCTTGGCACCCTATGATGTGGTTGCCTCAAAGGCACACGCACAGATGTTGGCAAGCGTTGGACTGCTTACCGCAGAAGAAGCCTCTCAACTTAGTGAAGCATTAGACAACATTCTGACACTTGTTTCTTCTGATGATTTTGCGATTGAGGATGACTTTGAAGATATCCATTCCAAAATTGAGTTTTTACTCACAGTACGATTGGGCGATGTGGGTAAAAAAATACATACGGCACGTTCCAGAAACGATCAAGTGCTTACGGCAATGCAGTTGTTTTTAAAAGACGAACTAACTGAAATCAAAGCACTTACAAAGGAGTTGTTTGGCACATGGATGACATTGGCAGAGAAGTACAAAAACGATTTACTTCCCGGCTATACGCACCTGCAAGTTGCCATGCCCTCCTCGTTTGGGTTGTGGTTTTCTGCCTATGCCGAGACGTTGATTGACGATGTCATTTTACTCAACGCTGCGCATACCATCTGCGACCAAAATCCCTTGGGTAGTGCTGCCGGCTACGGCAGTTCGTTTCCCATTGACCGAAACCACACCACAGCAGCCTTGGCATTTAAGACGCTAAAATTTAATGCGGTAGCAGCGCAAATGGGGCGTGGAAAATCGGAACGCATTACAGCAAGTGCATTGGGGTCTTTGGCGGCTACGCTTGGGCGTTTCTCCATGGACGTATGTTTGTATATGAGTCAGAATTTTAATTTTATCCACTTTCCAGAACACCTGACTACGGGGTCGAGCATTATGCCCCACAAAAAGAATCCGGATATTTTTGAATTGATACGTGGCAAATGTGCGCTGATACAAGGCTTGGCAAACGACTTTGCGCTATTGGGGCAAAACCTGCCGAGTGGTTACCACCGAGAAATGCAGCTTTTTAAAGGAAAAATGATTGAGGGCATTGACAGCATTAAAGACTGCCTCACGATACTCAACAGTACGATAAAAGAGGTGCACATTCGTAAGAATATAATGGAAGACGGTATTTATACCTATGCGTTTACTGTGGATGCACTGAACGAATTGGTGCAACAAGGCGTACCGTTTCGAGATGCCTACAAGCAGGTGGGGCAACAGGTTGAGGAAGGTACTTTTGTGCCTCCCAAAAAAGTGGAGCACACCCATGTGGGGAGCTTGGGGAATTTGGCACTCGACAAGATTCAGGAGAAATTTGACAGGCACTTTTGATGTAGCATGAACACGCAACGGCTTTATTTTATTGATGCGCTTAGGGCCTTTGCGATTTTGATGATGCTACAAGGGCATTTTATCAGTGGCTTACTCGACACGACTACCGTTGACACCAGCCACCCCGTTTACCGTATTTGGCTGTATTTCAGGGGCATTACCGCACCCGTATTTTTTACGATAACAGGTTGGGTGTTTCTGTTTTTGTTGCAACGCAACCCCATAAAGGGCTGGCAAAACCCACGCCTAAAAAAGGGGCTAAAACGCGCACTGGAATTGATTTTGTGGGGCTACGCCCTCAGGCTAAGCCTCCCCTATTTTTTAACCACCGGACGGCTTACCAAAACCTTTATGCGCCCCGATGTGCTGCAAATTATCGGCTGCGGATTGTTGTTTTCCATGCTTTTGTATGTGCTTTTTAATAGCCTTGGAAAATGGCGCCCTGTGCTATTTTTTACCATAGGCATAGGCATATTTGTCTGCGAACCGCTGTACGCCGATGTGGTGTTTGAAAACTTGCCCTTGTTTGTTGCTGCCTATTTGACCAAAGCTCACGGGGCGGTATTTTACCTGCTCCCTTGGTTGGGCTATGTGAGTATAGGTGCCGGTATTGCTTTTTTGATGCCGAACAAACCTAAAAAACTACCCCTTTGGGCGATGGGCTTTTTGGGGATTGGCTATGTGCTGTCGTTTCACTCCACGGCTATGCTCCATGGACTTGCAACTGCGCTTTCCAGTACGCTGCTCCAACAGGTTTCGTACAACAATTTTTTGCTTATCCACCTTGGCGATGTGCTCATGCTTTTTGGGGTATTTATGCTTATTGAACCCCTAGTAAAACATAGCCTTTGGCAGCGTATAGGCACCAAAACGCTATCGCTCTATATTGTACATTACGTGATCCTTTACGGGAGTTTTACCAGTATTGGACTATACAAATTTTACCACAACGCCCTTTCGTGGGAAATGGCCGTCTTGGGCGCACTTGGCTTTGTGATTGGGGTTACTGAAATAGTGTTGCTTTATCCAACAACGGTAAAGCCTTTAATAAGGCGGGTGAGGCTAGAATATGGAAGAATCATAGTCAGACGATAACGCTTTTTTAATTTTAGATATCCAAAGACAGTTTTAGACTTCCTCCGAGCCCTTCGCGGATGATGCGCATTAAGGTTGAAAGGCGGATATCACTCGCATTATTCTCTATTCTAGAGATATAATTTTTTGTTGTTCCAACTTTATCAGCAAGTTCTTGTTGGGTTAAACGCTGTTTTTTTCGGGCTTCTTGAATTAAAACCCCTATGCGGAAGGTTTCAAATTCCTCTTCGAATTTTTCTCTTGACGTAGTGCCCATTTTACCATACTGCTTATCTAAATGGTCATCAAAAGAGGTTAGGTTATTTGTTGTTTTCATAATATTCCTTTTTTAATCGTTCCGCTTTTTTAATCTCCTTTTTCGGGACTTTTTGTGTTTTCTTTTGAAATCCACTTAATAAGACAACTAGGCTACCTTTGTCGAAGAAACAGAAAATTCTAAAAATTCCATTTCCAGCAGCAACCCTTACTTCCCAAAGTCCATCCGTATTGGTTAAATGTTTTAGGTATTTTTCAGGTACAATCCGCGTTCTTTTTATCAGCAAAAGCGTCCAATCGATTTTTTTTCTAACCGTAAGCGACTGTTTGCTATAAAACACCTTAAAGTGGTTTCCATAAAACCCTATTTCTCTACTAAATTTTATCACATTTGAGGCATCTATTTTTCAAAGTTACCTAAATAGGTAACCTTTTGCAAATTTTAGGTGAGTTTTTTACTTGAACCCTGTCTAGCGAAACAGGCTTAGGCGCACTTGGCTTTGTGGTTGGGGTTACCGCAATGGTGTTGTTTTATCCGACAACGGTAAAGCCTTGGGTTATGCGGGTGAGGCGAGGTTTGTGGTCGGGGTGAATTGCAAAAATGCATCGTTTTATGCGTTGGCTATCTCGTAAACCTAATTTGTAGATTTAGTTTAAAGTATAGTTCTCCGTTTTCTTCATATATTTTACCAAATTCATGTCGAGAAGAACTTGCTGTATCAAGTTTTGTATTACTTAGTAAATAATCCTCAAATTCATTTCTGTTATAAATATGATAACACAAAATATCTCCATTTTCTTTTACAATCAAATATCCACCTGTAGCATCATATTTTCCTGTCCAAACTTTTGATGGCATCATTCCTAGCGCAATGTCTGTCAAAAACCGTTTTATTTTATACTCATAAAATTTATGTTCGTTCACAATGTCAAAATTCAGTGGGTTTTTATTCGCTATTTTATTTACTAAATCAGTTAAATGAGAAAACTCTGTTGAATAAAAATCAAATACAATCTTTGACAAAATCTCTGGAAGCAAACTATCTATCAGAACTAGGTTATTTGAAAAAATCTTTCGCTCTGTTTTTATAAAATCAAATTTTGCTCCTTTCTTTTGAACTTGAACAATCCTATCCATTATTTTACTTCTTGAAGTAATTGAATTGATCTGTTCAATTTCGTTCTTAGATAAAGTTGCACCAACAATTTTATAAATAAAGTTTGTTGTTTTACCCGCATTTAATAGTGTTGAGGGGCTTCCAAGTTGTGATTTAATACTAAATCCTAATGTCGGTTTTTGATTTGTTCTTTGGTCGTGAACAACAATAGTAATATCTGTTTTAGCAGAAGAACTAGCCTTTAAAGAAATACAATGAATTGATTGCATAAAACTCTCGATTTCTGCAACAGAAAAAGTCCTTTCTTTGTTTTGCTTTATAGCGTTTAAAAGAGAAAGAGCTTTGTCTTTAAAGACTGAAATAGGAATTTTTAAAATATCTTCATTCCCTGAAACTAAAATAATTTCATCTTGAATTGAATATTCAAAATTACCGTTACTTTCTGCACGAAGTATTTTTATAATCGGATAAAATAACCCTTCAAGCTTTTCAATATCTTTATTTCCAAGAAATAATTGTTTGTCACCTAATAATTTAAAAAGCGCATAAATTTCACTCCATTCACCTTTATTCCCTGTAATCATTTGAAGCCAAGTTTTTCTAATATTTTTTCAGCTGTTGCCTGAATTGCGGGAACTGCAACTGAGTTTCCAAATTGTTTGTATGCTTGAGCGTCTGAAACTGTAATTTTAAAATTATCTGGAAATCCTTGTAATCTAGCCCATTCCCGTGGTGTCATTTTTCTTATTCCTTCTCGATTTACCGTTCCAGAAATGTTTGTTATAGGTATAAAATTTGTTAGTCTATCATCATAAACTAAATTTCGTTCTCTGCCCATTCCCCCGCAAACTACTGCATTTGCAATACCATCATTTGGAATGATTTCATAACCAAATCCATTCCCTTTACTTTCGTGTCTGGCCTTATGGTTTCTTAATGTATCTATATATGTAGTCGAAAGATAGTATTTAACTGAAACTTCGCTTTCTTCTAATATGTCTTCTAATACAGTTTGTTTATTCGTTGGTTCAGGATATTCAAAGTCATTAATTCCAGTGTCTTTATGAAAACCAACTATAAAGATTCGCTCACGATTTTGTGGCACTCCAAATTCTTTGGCATTTATTATTTGTGGCTCTGGAACATAATAACCTAAATCCTTACGAAGTACGTTTAATATTGTTGCTAAAGTTTTCCCTTTATCATGATTTCGCAACCCCTTTACATTTTCAAGAAAAATTGCTTTTGGTTGTTTTCTTTTTATGATTTCTGCAACATCAAAAAATAGTGTTCCTCGTGTATCTTCAAATCCGCCACGTCTTCCAGCAATTGAAAATGCCTGACATGGAAAGCCTGCACAAAGCACATCAAAATTATCTGGAATGTAATTTTTTGTTTGGGGTTTTGTAATGTCACCAAATGGAAATTCACCAAAGTTTGCCATATAGGTTTGTGCTGAATATTTGTCCCATTCACTTGTAAAAACACACTTGCCCTTAAGGTTTTGAAAAGCAAGACGGAAACCGCCAATTCCTGCAAAAAGGTCAATAAACTTAAATTTTGGGTTTTCTGGTGCTGGAAAAGGAACAGATTTATTGAGGTCAAAAATCAAATATTGAATAGCTTTTTCTGCTACCTCATTTGAAACATTTTCTTTTGGAAATTCTTTTTGAAGAACCTCTTTTACATAAGAAAGTGCATCTTTCTTATATGACTGAGAAACTCCATTTTTGTAATTCTGTAAATAATGTGTAAATGAAGCAGGTTTAGAATTTTCCAGACCCACTAATTTTATTTGAAAAAGTTGTCCATCTATATTTTCAGTGTCAATTCTTTCTTTAATCATTACATCATAGTTTAAAAACCCAATTTACTAAAGCAAACTGCTTTAGTAGGTCTTCCTAAAAGTTTTTATTCACAATTTTTTCAGTGTGTTAATCGAAAGTAAAGATAAAAATGTCAGTTTATTTGTTTTGATTAATTCAAATATCCCCACTTTAACCCACATTACGTTATGCCATTGTTAGCGTACGTTAATTATTAGTTCTTTTAGTTTTTTAAATTCCTTTTCATTCAGAATGTCGTATTCGTTAGTCGTAGCCAATAGAATAGCATTCCTACATTCCTCAATCCGTCTCAAAACAGGAAAAACAATACTCTTTCCGTGTTTTATAAACTTTTTCATATCGTGAGCAGAAGTTGGAATTTTATATCCATCTCTACTGCTTGCAATCAACAATCCACTGTCTCTTAAATGTCCAATTACTTTAGAACTAAATTGTTCTTTACTCAAATCCTTATGTCTGTTTACATTCAGATGCTTAATAAATTCGGCAGATGTAGTATATTTTTTTGGATGATTTGATTGATGGTAAAGCAAGAGTAGTTTTGCAAAATTTAAACGGTCGAGGTTATCTTGACTATTACCAGTTGTTTTGTCTATATAGTCAAAAACTCTACTTAGTCCTAAAGTTGCAATCGTATCATCATATTCGTTAAATGTCTCTTCTTCATTGAATTCCTCTGATTTATATTCTTTAGGAAATTGATTGAGACTTATAAGTTTATTAGATAAAATTTCTGCAAATTCAGATGACTTGTCTGACTTTTTATTTTCATCAAAAATATAGCCAAGTGTGCCAGCCATAAAATCAGCAAGTTGAACTCCTAAATCATTATGACTTTTTTTAATGTTGAATTCAGAACCTGTAAATAGATTTCGGATGTGATTTTTTTCTACATACTTTTTAAAACTTCTCATAAAGTCATTTCCACCGTGTTCGTCAACTTTCAGTTCGAGTTGCGGAAATGTTCTGTATAGTTCCTTGTAGAGTATTCCGTTTAAGAATTTGTAAAAAGATTGTTTGAATTTAAAGCCTTCTCCAAATAGTTTCCTTTTGTCAATAACAACAGCATAAACTGAATAATTAATTGATTGAAGTTCCTTTAGTATTAAGATTCTCCTTTTGTGATTGTACTTAACCTTACTTGATTTAATTTCTCCAGTCTGAAAGTACTTTTTTCTGATTGATTCAAGTTGTTCTTGGATTTTTGGTAACTCATCCTGATTCATTATAACACTTGCGATAATGAAATGGCTACCTTGATTTTCAAAATTAAAGGAATTATTTCCAAATTCGTCTGCAAATGCTATTACTCTTTTCATTCGGTCTTAATGTACGCTAACGTTTTGGGTATGGTGCGTTGCTGTCCCGTTGGGCAGCAATGACCTATACCCGTTGTTCTGTGTTCGTGCTTATTTATTTTTTCTTAAATCTATAGGTAAAAGCTTGTCAATTTCTTCATCACTAAATGTCATTTCCTCTTTATTCTTCAATCCTTTCGTAGCTTCTTCATAAGCCTTATTCAATGTCCTTGGATATCCATTGTAGACACTGTATAGGTCTTCTTGTAGAGTGTCTCTTTTTGCTCGTATTTCATCAGGGGTCAATTTGCCTGTTTTTAAGTCTGTCAGTAGCGAAAGATAGCTTTCTCTTATGTTCCATAAATCTGTGGCAGTACTTGAGTGTTTTTGTGCAATTTCTCCTAAATCATAGTCTTTGGTATAAGTATTTAGTCCAAATAATAATGCGGAAATAATTGCCGATACAACTCCGATAACTTTGTTTTCACCAAAAACTGCAATCAAAATTCCTGTCGTTGTAATCGCAGATAGAATAATTTGTGCGATCTTAATCCTAACATGTCTTTTCAAAACAATATCTGCACATTTCTCTTGAGTTTTATGCGTCCATAACACTCTTCCATATAACTCTCGAATTTGTGATTCGAGCACTTCAGTCTGGGAATCTGTATCCATATATTTCTCTCCATTTTTGTTTTGATGACCATTCTTTGTCTTCAGATTGAAGTTTTATTGCTTCAATCGCATTATTATGAGCAACTGTTGCTTTATACCTAAAATTATCTGCGTTATAAATGTTCTGTGAACTTCCGATTGCGTACCAAATCGTTTGATCTTTAGGTTGATCCTTGAGGTAAGCAAAAAAGTCCCTGCTCATCCAATCATAATACAGGTATGACTTATCTCTATTGTCCCAATTAGTCAAAAACCTATATGCTAGAGTATCAATAAGAAGACCCTTGATAGGAACATTACAATAAAATTTCCATGAACGAGCCATCCGACATAACGGTCTTAAATTATTGCTTGTCAATAAATCACCCGTTCCAACGGCTGAAATCTCCGGAACGGGATTAGTTTTTTTCCAACTACCGCCACCATTAGAGTCTGCAAATGTGTATGTATTATCAGAATTCTTGAAAACAGGTAATACTTCAAATGTCGTATTGTCTGTAAAACTAACCTTGACTATTTGTCCATCACCCTTTAACGATGTTGTAGGATAAGTTTTTGCTATTGAATTCTTTACAGCCTGCAAAAATGCTGATTGACCATTCCCAGTATAATTGTTGTATTGTGAATAAAGAGAGAATGGCATTTCAAAAATCATGTCAATGTCGCTCACCCAACTATTTGCAGTATTTCGACCAAAGGAGCCAACGTATCTACCTCCTGACGTGGTGTCAACGTTCCAAAAATCATTGTTCAACCTTTTACAGATAGCTAAATAGCGAGTCGAAATTGTCGAGCGAGCATCTGTGCCGATTAACAAGCTTTTACAGAATGATTCAAAATTGGTTGCTACACTCATTTATAATTGTTCATTGCATGACACACAACTCGTATATATTCGCACTATTGCGTTTATTTCTTATATATATTACGATAAAACCCCTTTGCAAAAGCATTTATCGTATTAACCCAAAAAAGTAAAAATGCATCGTTTTATGCGTTCACTAAAACAGATTTGGGTTTTGTTTACAGCTAAATTAACAAAAAAAGTTTAGGCATAAAAAAGGCGTTTTTCAACGTGTTTTTTCACCTCTTATTTCCATCAGTTTTAAAGCCAATGCGTTCTCTGTTTTCGTGTTCTATCACTGCTTTGTCTTTTTGCAATAGATAATTAAGGGCCTGGTTTATATCTTTGAACTTTATGTTCATCTCTTTTTCTAATTTGGCTAGCTGTTCTTTTAAATCTTTGTAGTCGGTAAGGTGTTGTCGGAGAAGTACAAACGCTCGCATTATAGCGATGTTCACATCGATAGCCTTGTCACTGTTGAGCACACTTGAAAGCATTGCTACACCTTGTTCAGTGAAAGCAAAAGGTGGATAACGCAATCCCATTTTGTCAGCATTGGACATCACATTTTGTGATCTCCAATTCACAAATTCTTCTTTTGAAAGCTGAAACATAAAGTCATCAGGGAAGCGTTTAATATTTCGCCGTACTGCTTGTTTAAGCACTCTGGTTTCAACTCCGTACAACTCAGCAAGATCTCTATCAAGCATTACTTTATTTCCTCTGATGATACGTATTTTCGATTTGATTATTTGAATCTCCATATATTCATTTTGTTATGTCATCACAATTTGTGATAACATCTTCCATTCTTCTTTGGTCAACTTAAAATAAAATCTTGTGAGAAAATGTATATGCGTTCACTAAAACAGATTTGGGTTTTGTTTACAGCTAAATTAACAAAAAAAGTTAACGCATAAAAAAAAGGCGTTTTTCAACGCCTTTTAAATCCTTTTGCTGTAACCCCGCTACACATGCAAGGCACGGTCTTCGGTGGCAGCAAGGGCTGCTTCTTTTACGGCTTCGGCATAGGTAGGGTGTGCATGGCTCATACGTGCCAAGTCCTCGGCAGAAGCACGGAATTCCATCGCGGTTACCGCTTCGGTAATCAGGTCGGCGGCACGCGCACCTATCATATGTACGCCCAAAATCTCATCCGTTTCGGCATGTGCTAAAATTTTTACAAAACCGTCAGTATCCATACTCGCTCTAGAACGCCCCAACGCACGCATGGGAAACTGCCCTTTTTTGTGCGGGATATTCGCAGCCTTTAGCTCCTCCTCTGTTTTTCCCACAGCAGCCACTTCGGGCCAAGTGTAAATCACATTCGGAATCAGGTTATAATCGATATGCGGCTTTTGCCCTGCTAAAAACTCAGCAACCAACACCCCTTCTTCTTCGGCTTTGTGCGCCAACATGGCACCACGCACCACATCGCCAATGGCGTAAATGTTCTTGGCTGTGGTTTGCAATTGGTCGTTTACCTCAACCTGTCCGCGGTCGTTAAGCGTTACGCCCGCAGCTTCGGCGTTAAGTCCATTGGTGTAGGGTCTTCTGCCTACAGAAACCAAACAATAATCCCCTGCAAAGGTTTGCGCTTCGCCTTTTTTGTCGTTTGCTGTTACGGTTACCGTATCCCCTTTGCGCTCTACGGCAGTTACTTGGTGCGAGAGGTAAAATTTCACCCCTTGTTTTTTCATCACTTTCATCAACTCTTTGGAAAGTGCAGCGTCCAACACCGGGCTGATGCGGTCGGCGTATTCAATCACGCTGACTTCGGCACCCAATCTGCGGTATACCTGTCCCAATTCTAAGCCGATAACGCCACCGCCAATCACCACCAAGTGTTTTGGGATTTCGCTAAGCTCCAAGGCTTCGGTTGAAGTGATAATACGTTCTTTGTCTAGGTTGATAAACGGCAAACTTCCCGGCGTAGAACCCGTGGCAATGATGGTATGTTTTGCCTCAATGGTCTGCGCATCTTCGCCTGTAATTTTTATGCGCGTAGCATCTTCAAACGAACCCAAACCTCGCAGTACAGTAATCTTGTTTTTGTCCATCAAAAAATCAATCCCTTTTACCGTTGTGGACACCACCTCACGTTTGCGAGCAATCATTTGCGGGAAATTCACCGCAAGCGTACCCTCAACGTCAATGCCGTGGGTTTTAAAATCTTTAACCGCCGTTTCGTAGTGGTGCGACGAATCCAACAAGGATTTTGAGGGAATACAGCCCACATTGAGGCAGGTACCGCCCAAGGTGGGTTCTTTTTCAATGACTACCGTTTTCATGCCAAGTTGCGCACAACGAATAGCTGCAACATATCCTCCGGGACCCGAGCCAATAACGGCTACATCAAATTGATTCATTTGTTGTTTGGTTTTGTGCTACAAATGTACAATGAACAGCGCATATCTTACAGCATTATGTCATATTCCTCACAAAATTATTTTAAAACCTTATTGCTGTTACAGCATAGCTGTGATTTGTTATTACGTAAAATATTTTTAATTTTACACGTAAATTAAATGTCATGGACAAAAAATTGACTTTAAGTTTAAATCAAGGGGTGATTGACAATGCCAAAGTGTATGCAAAATCAAACAATACCAGTTTGTCAAAATTGATTGAATCCTATTTGGCAAGCCTCACAAAAGACACAACCACTGCACCGCAAATCACGCCCCTGGTAAAAAGCCTCAGTGGTGTGATTGACATTCCTACTGACTTTGATGCGAAAAAAGCCTATGGAGCATTCATCGCAGAAAAATACGCATGAATCGGGTACTCATTGACACAAACATAGTAATTGACCTTTTGGCAGGACGGAAGGAATTTTACCCTGAAGCTGCTGAACTTTTCTCACTTTCCGATACAAACAAAATTACGCTAACCATTTCGGCATTGACATTCGCCAATACGCACTATATATTGTCTAAACAGAGATCTGAAAATGAAGCACGCGAAATTTTAAGAAAGTTTAAAGTGTTGGTCGAAATCCTCCCCTTAGACGATAAGTTGGTTGAATTAGCCCTAAGTGACAATAGGTTTTCGGACTTCGAAGATGGACTTCAATACTATTCCGCCCTAGAAAACAAGGTAGATGTTATTATCACCCGAAATAAAAAAGATTTCAAAAACGCTAAAATTCCCGTTTTGACAGCAAAAGAGTATCTTGTCAGAGCATAAGAACAAACCGCTAAATTTACAATCGATGCAACACACAAAACCTACCCTTTCGCTCGGCGCAGCCCTTGTTCCCGTACTTGTTTTAGTTGTTCTATTATCTGTAAATGTGGGCATTTATGGCGATGATGCACTAAGCGGCTCCAACCAGTTTATCTTACTTTTGGGCGGTGCTATGGCAGCACTTATCGGATTTAGAAAAGGGATTTCGTATAAAGAAATGTTGGCGCGTGTTGCCGAAAATTTAAAATCGGTTACGGGGGCAATACTCATTTTGCTTTTTGTGGGTGCGCTGGCGGGAACGTGGTTACTTAGCGGGATTATTCCTGCCATGATTTATTATGGCTTGCAAATCTTACATCCAACCTATTTTTTGGCAGCTTGCATCATTATTTGTGCGCTGATTTCTTTGGCAACAGGAAGCAGTTGGACGACCTCCGCAACTGTGGGCATTGCGCTTATTGGTATTGGCAAAGCCATGGGGCTTCCCGTGGGAATGATTGCTGGTGCGGTGATTTCAGGTGCCTATTTTGGTGATAAAATGTCACCGCTTAGCGATACCACCAACCTTGCCCCTGCCATGGCGGGAGGCGAATTGTTTAGCCACATCCGCTACATGACGCTAACCACAGTACCCACAATTTTGGTTACGCTGTTGGCATTTCTCATCATTGGATTTATGCAAGACACCGCTGCCGTGGCGCAAACCGACACCATGTTGGCAGCAATACAAGAACGTTTTGTGATTAGCCCCTTTTTGTTTGTAGTACCTGTTTTGGTTGTGGTGATGATAGCTCGCAAAACACCACCCCTAGTCGCATTGCTTGTGGGAACGCTTTTGGGTGCACTCTTTGCCCTTATTTTTCAGCAATCGCTTTTGGCGCTATTGAGCGGTCAAGAGGTGTTGTCGTGGCAAAATACCTATCAAGTTATTATGGATTCAATGACCGTTTCTACCACCATAGAAACGAGTCATCCATTATTGAACGATTTATTTCAATCGGGAGGAATGTCTGGGATGTTAGGGACGATTTGGTTGATAATTTGTGCCATGGTTTTTGGCGGTATTATGGATGCCATTGGTGCCCTCGAAGCCATTAGTGCAGCATTGTTAAAATGGGCAAAAAACACCTTCCAACTGTTTGCCAGTACGGTGGCTTCCTGTTTGGCGATAAACGTAACCGCATCCGATCAATATCTTTCTCTAGTAGTTCCTGGAAAAATGTTTGCTAAAGCCTATAAAGACCGTGGGCTGGCACCGGAAAATCTGAGCCGTACGCTAGAAGATTCGGGTACGGTAACCTCCGTTTTAGTGCCATGGAATACCTGTGGTGCCTACCAGTCGGGAGTGTTGGGCGTTTCGGTAGCCGAGTATTTTGTATTCGCTATTTTTAATTGGCTTAGCCCGTTTACTACATTGCTTTATGCTGCTATTGGTTATAAAATCAAGCAACTGAAATCGGTACATTGAGGCTGCTTATGCGTTCATAGAAAATTAAAATACAGCGGCACTCATTTTGCAGCTTATTTGTTTAATTTTGGTACTCAATTTAAAAACAAAAAATTATGGCTATTGTAGGAAAAAAATTCCCTGATGTAACTGTGAATGCAATGAATGAGATGGGTGACACCATCCAGATTAACGTGCTTGAAGAAGCTGTAAACAACAAGAAAAAAGTATTGTTGTTTTGGTATCCAAAAGACTTCACCTATGTGTGCCCAACAGAGTTGCACGCCTTTCAAGAAGCACTGCCCGAATTCGAAAAAAGAAACACCATTGTTATTGGTGCATCATGCGACACGGCAGAAGTCCACTTTGCTTGGTTAAGCACTCCAAAAGACAACGGTGGTATTGAAGGGGTTACCTATAACTTATTGGCAGATAGCAACCGTAACTTATCTTCTATTTTGGGGGTTTTAGACGGTGAAAATCACCAATACAACGAAGAATACGATGTAGTGCTAATGGACGGTGACAACGTGCCAAACCGCGCCACGTTCCTAATCGATGAAGACGGAATTGTACAACACGAAAGCATCAACAACAAACCGATTGGACGTAATGTTGGTGAATTCATTCGCTTGGTAGATGCGCTAGCACACAACCAAAAACACGGCGAAGTATGTCCTGCCAACTGGGAAGAAGGTAGCGAGGCAATTAACGCCACTAGCGAAAGTGTTGCTGATTACTTAAGTAAAAAATAAGATGGTAACAGAATTAAGTACAGACAATTTGCAAGAGCTATTGGAACAGCACGATACCGTGTTAGTGCAATACTCTGCCGGATGGTGCGGTAACTGCCGTATCATGAAGCCTAAATTCAAAAAAATGGCTTCTGAAAATCCGGATGCATTTTTTGTGTTGGTTGATGCAGAAAAAAATCCGAACTCCAGAAAACTTGCTAACGTGGACAATCTGCCCACTTTTGCAGGGTTTAAAAAAGGAGCCTTCGTCAATCAAGTGCAAACCAACAAACTAGACGTTTTACAAACCTTTGTTCATGAAATTACCGATAATTAAACATCTTACGGAATTCATTCAGCAAAACGACGAAGATTTTGTTGTAGAAGCTGCCGAAACCTTAGAGGCATTAACGGAAGTATCTTCGCTAAAAGAGGAAGAACTTGACGTTATTGGGGAGCTGATTTCCAATATGTATGGTGCGCTTGAGGTAAACAAAATGATACAAGAAGGCGTTGCGCCCAAACAGGCACTCAACGACTTTATGAAACGTGTACTCGGATCTATAGATAAATAGATTTAGCATTTGCCGAACAAAAACCCGATGACTTCATCGGGTTTTTTTGTTGTATTTTTGACAAATTATACCATGGGGTTAAAAGAAAAATTCACCATTCTGAGACTTAATCGCCAACAACAAATTGTTTGGGGTGCATTTTGCATCCTTGTAGGGATATTAATTTTTGCTGCCTTTGTTTCTTTTTTTCAAACATGGAAAATTGACCAAAGTGCACTTGGCAATCTTTCCAACAGAGATGTGACTACGGCAAACAGCATCCGAAAATTGGGGGCTTCGCTGAGCCACCTGTTTATTTATCAAGGCGTTGGCATTGGTGCTTTTTTTATTGCCCTAATGATTCTAATTACGGGTGTAAGCCACTTTCTAAACCTTGGAACCAACAAATTGGGCATTCGCTGGATTTGGACATTATTGCTTTCCCTTTGGGTTGCCATTACGGTTGCACTGATGCTCCCAAAATATCCGCTACTTAGTGGTGTTACGGGTTTTGAAACTAATGCCCTGTTGGTACACTATATTGGACCCTTGGGCGTAGCAAGTATATTGCTTTTGATAGCCATTGCGTTTTTGGTATATCAACTAAAATGGAAGCCGGAACACGTCAAAATACCCTCATTAAAATCGGACAAAACAGCAGCTGTTGAAGATGAAACCACAGAAGTTATTTTCGATGAACCTGTTGTTGCAGAAAACCCTGAGTCCGAGGTAAAGCCCATCCCTATTCTTAAAAAAAGTGAATCCAAAGAAACCGATGATGTTTCACTTTCTGTTAACGAAACCGAAGAAGACGAAGTTGTAAAAAAAGCCAAAAAACTGGTTGCCGATTTTGGCGAAGTAGACCCCACCCTAGAACTCAAAAATTTCCGTTCGCCAACAGAATCGTTACTAAAAAGTTATCCGCATGAGGGCATCACCATAAACGAGCAGGAACTCGAAGAAAACAAAGAGCGTATTGTTGATACACTTAAAAATTATCAGATTGGCATTGCAGATATCAAAGCTACCATTGGACCCACGGTAACGCTTTACGAAATTGTACCTGATGCAGGGGTACGTATCTCCAAAATCAAAAATCTAGAAGACGATATTGCGCTATCGCTATCGGCATTGGGTATTCGCATCATTGCCCCGATTCCCGGAAAAGGAACTGTGGGAATTGAGGTGCCAAACAAAAAAGCAACCGTAGTTTCGATGCGTTCGGTGATCTTGGCAAAAAAGTTTCAAGAGGCAGAAATGGAGCTTCCCTTAGCACTTGGAAAAACGATTAGCAACGAAACCTTTGTAGTGGATTTGGCAAAAATGCCCCACTTGCTCATGGCGGGGGCTACAGGACAAGGGAAATCGGTGGGATTGAATGCCATTCTAACTTCGTTGCTATACAAAAAACACCCTGCCGAAATTAAGTTTGTTCTGGTTGACCCCAAAAAGGTGGAACTGACGCTATTCAACAAAATTGAACGGCATTATTTGGCAAAGCTTCCCGATACCGACGAAGCCATTATCACAGACAACAAACAGGTTATCAATACATTAAATTCACTGTGTATTGAAATGGACAATCGGTATGATTTGCTCAAAACAGCGATGTGCCGCAACATCAAAGAGTACAATGCCAAGTTTAAAGAGCGTCGATTAAATCCGCATGACGGGCATGTGTATTTGCCCTACATCGTTTTGGTGATAGATGAATTTGCCGACCTGATTATGACTGCTGGCAAAGAAGTAGAAACCCCAATTGCACGCTTGGCGCAACTTGCTCGTGCCGTGGGCATTCACCTCATTATTGCCACACAACGTCCTTCTGTTAATGTGATTACCGGATTGATTAAAGCCAACTTCCCTGCCCGTATTGCATTTCGGGTAACTTCAAAAGTAGATTCGCGTACCATTTTGGATAGCGGTGGCGCCGACCAACTCATTGGACGTGGGGATATGCTTTTTACGCAAGGCAACAACCTCATTCGATTGCAATGTGCGTTTGTAGATACCCCCGAAGTGGAAAAGATCACCGATTTTATTGGGTCGCAGCGCGCCTATCCCGATGCGCACATGCTCCCCGAGTACGTATCGGATGAAGCGGGATCTACCAAAGAGAATAATATCGAAGATAGAGATCCTATTTTTAGAGAGGCTGCCGAGGTTGTGGTGAATGCCCAACAAGGTTCGGCATCGCTTTTGCAACGCAAATTAAAATTGGGGTACAATCGTGCCGGACGCATCATAGATCAGTTAGAGGCTGCGGGTATTGTTGGACCCTTTGAAGGAAGTAAAGCCCGTGAGGTAATGTTTAGAGACGTAATCTCGCTTCATGAATTTTTAGAAAATGAAAAGACAAATTAAACACCTATTTTTTAGCCTACTGAGTATTGGAGTCCTGTTTGCGCAAAACGATGACCAGCGTGCCAATGCGTTACTTGATGAAGTTTCCGAAAAGCTTTCAAGTTACACGAATATTTCTATTGAATTTACCTACGAATTGGCAAACCGAAAAGAATATATACAGCAGAAGGAAAAGGGCAGTTTGGTGGTTGAAGACGACAAATACCTACTAAACCTTATGGGTATTCAGCAATTGAGTGATGGCAAAAATGTACATACCATTAACGCTGAAAATGAAGAAGTTTTAATTGAACCCGTTGGAGATGAGATTGGTGAAGGATTAAGCCCTTCAAAACTTTTTTCGTTTTATAAAGAAGGCTATCGCTTTGAATGGGATATTACACAACCGCTTTACGGTGGCAGAAAAATCCAATTTATCAAACTCATTCCCATTGACACTTATGCCCAAGCAGCATATTTGTTGCTCGGCATTGATACCCAAACGAAGCATATTTATAAACTTATTGAAGTTGGTGACAACGGCACCGAAACCACGCTTACGGTAAGGTCTTTTGTGCCAAACAAATCCCTAGCTTCATCAACCTTTGTGTTTTCAGAGAAAGACTACCCTAACTATTATATTGATAGATTTTAATGAGGCTCCCGCTGATAGACCGTTATATTTTAAAAAGCTACCTCACGGTTTTGGTAAGTTTCTTCTTTATATTGATGTTTATCTTCATTATACAAACTGTATGGGTTTTTATTGATGAGTTTGCTGGCAAAGGATTGGACATCAGTGTATTGCTTCGTTTTTTACTGTATTACTCGCCCAAGCTGATACCGCTGGTGCTACCTCTTACCATTTTGCTAGCGTCTATTATGACGTTTGGGAATTTTGCGGAGCGCTATGAATTCGCAGCTATGAAATCGGCGGGAATTTCACTGATGCGTGCTATGCGCCCATTGATTATTGTGAATAGCATTGCGTGTTTGGCTACGTTTTATGTGGCAAATACGGTAATTCCCTTGGCTGAATTTAAGACCTACAACCTAAGAAGAAACCTTTCCAAAATGCGTCCTGCATTGGCGATAACTGAGGGGATGTTTAATGATATTGGGGAAAGCAACATTAAAGTAGGGCGCAAATATGGCGAAAACGACAGGATGCTAGAAGATGTTATCATTCATGAAAAATCGCCCAATCAAATCAACAATATCGTAATCAAAGCGGAACGCGGCGAACTTAAAAGTGAAGCGTTGAAAGAAGGGTTGCAATTGGTCTTGTATAACGGTTATCGATATGAAGAAATCATCCAAAAAAACAAACAAAAAAAGAACGATCCGCACAGCCGTATTGCGTTTAAGCAATACACGATGAATATCGACCTAAGGGCGTTTAACAATGTAGACCTAAACGAAACGAGCTACACAAACACCTTTAAAATGCAAAATATTGACGAGTTGAGCCAAAGTATTGACTCGCTGACCAAAGGCTATATTTCAGAAATTGAAGGCTTTGCCAAAACAATATACCTCCGTAGCGGAATAAAATCAATAGAGCGATTTAAAAAATCTCACCTTCCCAAAGAATACAAGGGGATAAAACCCTATTACGCATCCTTTCCAAAAGATAATAGATCAAATATTTTGGAAGATGCTAAGGGCAATATAAACATGCAACTCAGCAGTTTTAGCAACCAAAAAAGTGTATTCTTTATACGTGAAAAAATTATCAACCTTCACCGATTGTGGCGCGATGATAAATTTGTAACGGCTTACGCCGCCATCCTCCTGTTTTTTGTGGGAGCACCCCTAGGAGCCATTATTAGAAAGGGTGGATTTGGACTGCCTATAGTTGTGGCATTAACCATATTTTTGACCTATCATTTTATGGGAACATTATTTAAAAACAGTGCTGAAGACGGTAGTCTGCATCCTTTTTGGGGGGCGTGGCTGATTTCGTTAGTGCTCACTGTGGTTGGGCTGGTAGCCACCATTCGTGCAAGTAAAGACAAGTCTGTGTTTGATGTGGAACGCCTGAAAATGAATTTGAAAATGCCACTAAATCTGATTGCAAAAAAATGGAAAAGATGGAAAGAGACATTCGTTTAGACCGCATAGAAGATGCTATAGAGGATATTCGAAACGGAAAAGTCATTATTGTTGTTGATGATGAAAACCGTGAAAACGAAGGCGATTTTGTAGGTGCAGCAGAAATGGTTACCCCCGAAATGATCAACTTTATGGCGCGCCACGGACGTGGGCTTATTTGTACACCTATTACCGAGCAACGTTGCAGAGAATTAGACCTCTACCCTATGGCAAGCAACAATACCGACCCCATGGGAACGGCTTTTACAATATCAATAGACCTAAAAGGCAACGGGGTGACTTCAGGAATTTCAGTAGCCGACAGAGCGAAAACGGTGCGTCGCCTTGTGCATCAAGACGCTGTTGCTGACGATTTTCTTCGTCCAGGACATATTTTTCCGCTTGCAGCTAAAGAAGGAGGTGTGCTGCGTAGAACGGGGCATACCGAGGCTGCCATTGATTTTGCCCGTTTGGCAGGGTTTCAACCCGCAGGCGTGATTGTAGAAATCATGAACGAAGATGGGACCATGGCGCGATTACCGCAACTGCGAAAAGTAGCAGATGAGTTTAACCTTAAACTTGTATCCATTGAAGATTTGATAAGTTACCGTATGAAGCACGATAGCCTTATTGAACTCAAAGATGACTTTGAAATTGATACCAATTATGGTGCTTTTCGAATTCGTGCCTTCCACCAAAACACCAACAACCAAGTACATATTGCCCTTACGTTAGGCACATGGACTGAAGACGAGGAAATCTTAACACGTGTACATGCACATCAGCTTAACAGTGAACTCATTGGGATAATCAAACAAAAAAAACAAAGTCCGTTGGATGCCATTTTTAAGCGCATCCAAGATGAAGGAAAAGGGGCTGTTATTTTTATCAACCAACTCCAACCTGCCGAGCGATTACTTAGTCAATTGAGGGTTTTGAAAAATACTGAAAACACTGCCATTAAACTCGATGAAAAGGATTTTGGTATCGGCGCACAGATGATTCATGCCGTGGGGATTCACAACATCAAACTACTTTCGAACAGTGATAAAATCAAACGTGTGGGCATGTCGGGCTATGGACTCAAAATTGTGTCTTACGAAAAATATTAAGTCTGAAAATCATCAAAAACAAGGACTACTCCACCTTTTTACTTCTACGTTTATGCCCGTGCAAGGCATAATAGAGAATAAGCGCATAGCACGGCAGTAAAATCCAATAGCCGCTTGTGGTAGCTGTTGTCCATCGGGCTTTTGATCATGACGGTTGGTGCACTCGTTTTTATTCCAGCTGCACAGGTAAGAATCTATTGGATATTTCTCTTGGCTATATTTCATGCCTTTTCGGTAGCCTGTCCTTTTAAGCACATAGGCTGATGGCAATGCCATAACAACAAATGAAATATAAGATGCTGAGGCTACCAAATAGGATTGTGCATCGGTGAGTTCATGAATGGTTTTCATAAACGGGATAAGTGCCCCATTTATCCATGTAACAAATCCGAAAATAAAAAATAGTCCAGCGATGATGGCGATAGAAACTATTTGGTTGCGATGAGAAGTTAATGTGTCTTTCAACAGCAAGGAATTTGATAACAACTCAATTTAGAAGAGCCTAGTCAAATATATTGATATCGACTAAAACATCCCTCCGCCTCCGCTTTTTTCGTCATTATCGCGTTGCCTTCTAGATTTTGCGCGGTATTTTCCGCTACCAAAACGGTAGTTAAACCCAAGTTGTACGGTACGGCTTTCCCAGTTAAACTCGCCCTCAGACGGAAAAGGTTTACGCGCACCAAAGCGAAATCTCATGGTATCAAAAACATCGTTAAAGCCAAAATTGAGGGTTCCTTTTCCTTTGAGTACGCTTAGCCGTGCGCCCAAATTCATAAAATACATGGGAAGCATATCAAATTGTAGGTTTTTGTTTTTCCCCCTGTAAAACATAAAGGCGGTAAACGTCAGTTTTTTACTGGCACTAAAACTGTTATACATCCTAAAGTTCCACGCAACGTTATCTACGATATTACTATCCCTAATGATATCTTTTACAGTAGCCTGCTCTAGTGGCACACTGACATATTCCGCAACACCCTCTTGGGTTTGCGAAAACAAATCAAAACTCGTGTTAAACGACCACCATTTGGTAGGTCTGTAATTCGAGGAAAGTTCTACACCGTAGGCGGAGGTGTCATCAAAATTGTCGTGGGTTAGAATCACTTTCCCAGATTTCACATCACTTCTCTCTACGTACAAGGCTCGGTTAATTTCATCCGATATGGCACGATAGAACACGCCACCCGTAATCGTTCCATTTTTAAGTCGTCGGGTGTAATTTGCTTCAACGGAATTGGTAAACTGCGGTAGCAATTCTTGATTTCCATACGAAGAAACCAAAGGCGTTGACCATTCTTTTATGGGGTTTACCTGCCCTATTCCCGGACGGTCAATACGGCGGCTGTAACTTAATTGATATGAATTTTTCTCACTTGGCGTATAGGTTACAAACATGGAAGGATATAACTGAGTATAGGTATTTGAAAATGGATTCCGAACTGTATTTTTTGTATTCCCCGAAGTAAGGGTTTCTTCTGCCACAGCAGTAACTTCAACAGACTCCGCTCTAACCCCTAGCTGATATGTCCACTTGTCGAGTTTCTTCCCGTAAGTGGCATATAAGGAGTAAATATCACGCGTATAATCAAATTCGGTGTCGGGTGCCGGACCAAAAACCCCCTTGGTATTTATGGACTCTCCCGTAGAGGAAAACGAAATCATGGAATTAAAAAGTCGTGCCTCGGCACCCAATTCGAGCTTACTGTTCTCGGTTAGTGGGTTTACGTAATCCAAATTGACAGTCGTTCGTTTTCTGTCCGTGTTATTTTTATCATCGTAATCTCTTGTCGAATTTCTTGGAAATCGGAACGAAACGGGGTTATTATCATCAAAAATATTATGGTCAACTTCCAGTTCAATGTTGCTCCCTTCTTTAGCGAAGTTATGCTTAAAATTAAAGTTGTATTGTGCAGCATGATTTTCGCCATTGGCATCAAAAATTTGATGGTCATTCAGCAACGTATTTTTCTCATAAACGGTCCTTGTTGAACCTAGTGTGCCGCCGTTTGCTGGGTTTTGACTGGTAAAAACCGACATGGTATTTTTATCATTCAAATACACATCGAGACCCACTTTAAAAATATGCGATTCGCGGTCATCGTCAAATTTGAAGTACTGTTCCGAAAAATCTTGAGAACGTTCAATATGCCCATGATTGGCGTTTTTTGAAATGTTATTATTGTAACTTCCATAAACATTAAATTTTCCTGTGCGGTAATTCAGGTTAAGTCCGCTGTTAGATTTTGGGTTAATTTCTTTACTCCAGTTTGCGTTTACAGCACCGTTAAATCCAACAAGTTGGTTTTTATGAAGTACGATATTGATGATACCACTCATGCCCTCGGGGTTGTATTTTGCAGAAGGGTTTGTAATAAGCTCTACTGCCTTTATTGCAGAAGACGGAATTTGTTTTAGTAATTGCGCTGCGGGAATATTAGAGAGTTTTCCATCTACCATAACGGGAACATTTTCATTTCCCCTAAGGCTAATAGCACCACTTTGCGGGTCAACGCTCACCGAAGGAATCCCCACCATAAGCTCTGAGGCTGTTCCTACAGCCGCCAAATCTTTACCAATGGTAATTACTTTGCGGTCTACTTTTTGCTGAATGGTAGACACTTCGCCAATAACTTCTACATCATCAAGCTGCGTTGCCGACTCGGTAAGTGAAATTTGCCCAACATCAATAGCGTAATTTTCTTTTCCAACAGTTACGGACTGCTCCACTTTTTCATACCCAATAAACTGAATGCCTAGCGTGTGCGTGCCTTCTGGGACTTTATCCAATTTAAAATAGCCTTTTTCATCTGTGATAGCTCCCGTAATGGTTTTGCCGTTTGCATCGGTAAGAACTACACTCACATAAGGTAAAGGCTGGTTTAGGGTAGCGTCAAAAACGACCCCTGTAATTGTACCAGTTTTGGTGTTTGCAAAGGAAAATAAAGAAATACATAAAAAGAGGAGTAAGGTCGAAAAATGGGGCTTCATTACATTTGGTTTTGTCAAGTCTAAGACTTGGGATTATAGTGCTATAACGAACCAAATAAAAATTTGTTACAAAGAAGTAAAGCGGACTAAAAGAACCATAGTTTGATTGCCATGGCAATTACCATAACCATCATTACTTTTTTAATAATCCCCTCACCTTTTTTGACCGAATAACGAGAGGCAAAATAGGCTCCTGCTGCATTGCCTGAAGCTAGGGCAATCCCGTATTTCCATTCGATATTTCCACTAAGGGCAAAAGTTGCAAGCGCTCCTGTAGTATAGATTAGGGCAACCGAAACTTTTGTGGCATTAACGCGTACTAAATCCATACGGTTTACGTAGTTGAGAAAAAGCATCATGATAAAGCCAATCCCAGCGTTGATAAAACCGCCGTAGATCCCAATAAAAAAAAATGCCGCCATGGACCAAATCAAGGTTTTTCCTGAGGTTTTTGGGACGAGTTGTTCAGTAGTGTATTTGGGTTTAAACACCATAAGCACCACGACAATAATCATGATAATGGCAAGGATTTTATTGAACAAAAGACCGTCAATGTCAACGGCAATGCGCGCACCAATTAGGGCACCCAATAGTGCTGTAATCCCCAAATATAAACTCAGCGGAAAGGGGTTGATTTTCTTGCTTCGAAAGCCTAAAGTTGCCGAAGTGGTTGCTACTAAAATGGCAATGCGGTTGGTGCCATTTGCTGTTGCCGATGGCAAACCCAAAAAAATGAGTAACGGCAGTGTAAGCAAAGAGCCCCCACCTGCCATGGTGTTTATAAAACCTGCAAAACCACCGGCGACGATTAAAAGTAAGATGTCATATGGAAAATCCATAGAAACAAAAGTAGCTAAAACGCAGTGCTAAAAATCGTTTTTAGAACCAAAAAAAGGGATTATATTTGCAGCCATTGGAGAAATGGCAGAGTGGTCGAATGCGGCGGTCTTGAAAACCGTTGAGGGTCACACCTCCGGGGGTTCGAATCCCTCTTTCTCCGCAAAAGGAAACCAAGTGCGTTTGCACTTGGTTTTTTTTATGAGGCAAGCTGAAGTTTACTTCATGTTTGAATCGTAAAAAAAACTAAATACTTTCTGCAAGAAAGTTGGTTTCTATGCTTGCCCAGGATATCCTCTAGGGTTCACGTAGTAATCCCTCTTTCTCCGCAAAAGGAAACCAAGTGCGTTTGCACTTGGTTTTTTTATGAGACAAACTAAAGTCTACTTTATGTTTGAATCGTGAAAAAACCAAATACTTTCTGCAAGAAAGTTGGTTTCTATGCTTGCCCAGGATACCCACAAGGGTTCACGTAGTAATCCCTCTTTCTCCGCAAAAGGAAACCCAAAAAATTGTAGTGGGGTTATTGTTAAATTTCGTCGGCACACTTACGAATACGATTAGCCAAATCGTAAAGTGCATTTTTTAAAATATCTTTTTCTTTTTCAGAAAAATCATTTTCAAGATTATTGCCATCATATCCGTTAAGCCGTTGACTAAACCAACTTCTAGATTTACCAAAATAATGCGTTGAAATGTGCGCCCATTTAACACTTAACAAAATATCTGACACAGCTACTTTTATGGATTTTTTTTCTACGGTTTGCATATTATGTGTTTTTAAAGCCTTTCAATAGAGAATGGCGAAAGATTATTCCATCAATTTATCTAATAAAAATTCTATGTAAAGTTCTAAATCTGTAGAACGCGGGTAGGTTTTTCGGTAGTTCCTGATACTACTTATCAAGTCTCGTTCATCATCTGTTAATTCTATCACACTCATTCTTAATGTTTTAAAATTACACTACCAAAGGTAGTAAACTTTTGTTTATTTAGTAAAAGAAACCCACAACTTTCGTTATGGGTTTTTTTATTTTTTAGACAATGGCATTTGCAAAATGCCTAAAGAGGTATCATTGATATCACTTTATTTTTGCATGGTCTTCTTTATGAGGATTTCCACCTACATACTGACAACACATCGGCAAAGCAGCGTACACGCTATCGACAACTGCAACGCCATTCGCTTCGTGTCCCACGGCAGCAATACTCTTTGCCACTTGGTCTACAGAAGTTTTTTTGGCATTCAACAGTAAGGTTAGTTGCTCGGTTTCGGCTTGCCAAACAGCGTATTTAACACCCTTAGTTTTAAGGGCTGCCTTTTCGATTCGTGCCTTACACATATTACAGTTACCACGAACATCAATAGTGGTTTTTTGGGTTTGGGCTACCGCCGTGGTCGCCAAAAACAACATGATTACTACATTAAATTTCATAAATTATTTCTTATAAATTAAAGCGGAACCCCGCATAAAACATTCTTCCAAAAACAGGCGAATATACCTGACTCGTATCAAAATTTGCGCCAAACGGATTGGAAGCATCCAAAACCGCATCGGCTTGCTTAACATCCAGTAAATTTTCTCCGCCAGCATACACCGAAAAGGTATCTGAAAACTGGCGTGTAAGCTGTGAACTTAACAGTGAAAAACCGTTAGCATTTCTAGACGGTAACGAAGCCGTAGCCACTAACCGCTGCTGCCCTACTCTGTGAAACGTAACATCGGCACGCCATTGTTTCTGATCTTTTTTATGGGTTTCAAATCCCATAAAGGCAAACCAACGGGTTTTGGGTTGAAGCGGTACCCGCTTTTCTCCAGAAATATAGGCTGTGTGGATGTCATATGCTTTATATGCAAATCTAAATTCAACATGATCCCCGAAACGGGAACTGGCTGAAAATTGTGCGCTTTGCGCATGGCTTCTGCCATTCAAATTATAAAACGAAATGGCACCTGGAGTTTCCCAATCCACCACCACACGATTGGTAAATTCCGTACGATATACATCTAAACTCATTTCTATAGGTTGCGCAAAAAGCGATATTTTTTGAATCCAGCTAAGCCCATAATTCCACGCGCGCTCGGGTAAGAGTCCATACATCTGAGAAGTTGGATTTGCGATATTGAGTTGGCGTTGGCTGCCCAAAAACTTTTGGTTTTCGGCAAAAACACTCGATACCCTTCTGCCCTCTCCGGCAGATAAACGCAAAATAGTTTTGTTCTCGTTTAGGGCATAGCGCAGATGCGCACGAGGCGTAACGAATGTTCCCATAGTATTGTGTATGTCTATTCGCGAACCCAAAATAAGGTTAAAATTTTCGAGGTTATCATAGCTGTACTCAAAAAAGCCACCCAAATTATATTCGCTGCGCTTTAATTTTGTTTGCTCAATCTGCTCATCGTATAAGTCCACCATGTATTGCGCACCGGCTTTAAACTTGTGTTGTGTATTGCCCAAAATAGACTGATACACCAAATGATGAAAATAACTGGTATACGAAACATTGTGCAGCCTATTCCCAAAATACGCGTTTTGATTGTGGCGACTTATCGCCGTTTGAAAACCAAAACTTTTGTAGGGAATGTCAGGAAACACATAACCCGTTTTGAGCGTTACACCCCATTTGTCGGTTTCGATTTCACCGCCCCAAAATTGGTTTCCAAACTTATGTTTATCGGGGTTGTAAGCAACCTGTCCGATTTGCTTTTTGTCGGAAAGCACGTTAAAACTGGCAAAACCTACCCAACCTTTTTCAGCATCAATATACTGCCAACGGTTTAGTAAATTGACTTGATGTGACAAAGGCGCATCCAAAAAACCATCCTTATTATTATCAGAAGTCTTATTTCTGTTGTTTCCATGTACAAAAAGCGTTGTTGCCCACTTTGGCGAAAGCTCGTGCTTTCCCTGAAGGTTGATTTCAGTGCGACCATCTGCCGAACGAAAACCATTAACAAAAAGTGGTGGCGCTGTTAGCGGTTTGATAAGCTCCGTGTTAATTTGCCCCGAAATGCTTTCATAGCCACTGGTTACTGTACCCCCACCTTTGGTAATTTGGATGCTCTCAATCCAAGTGCCGGGCGTAAAAGTCAATCCAAAAGTTTGGTTACTGCCACGTAAACTGGGAATGTTTTCCTGCGTAAACAAAATATACGGACTCGTAAGCCCCAACATTTGAATTTGCTTGGTGCCCGTAAGCGCATCGGCATAGTTTACATCAATAGACGGATTGGTTTCAAAACTTTCCGACAGATTACAGCAAGCTGCTTTTAGCAACTCATCGCTACCAATGGTGGTTAGGTTTCTTGGTGTAAAAATGGCACGTTGCAAGGGTTTACGCTTTTGCTGCACCGTAACTTCATCTAACGAAGAAGCATCTTCAGGGATTAAAACTACCTCAAAAGGTTGATGAAATCCAGAGGAAAGCTTGACGGTTTTAAAACCTAAATAGGAAATCACAAGGGTCGTATTTTCTTCCCTGTGAACGATAGAAAAATAACCTGCATCGTTAGTAACCGTGCCTGTTGATGAATTTTCCCAATACACACTTGCGCCAGCAAGCGGGGTTTGGGCTGTGTTGCCTTGTTCATAGACGTATCCAGAGACAAGGTGTTGTGCATATACTGCACTAAAATTTAATATTAGAAATAGTGTGAAATAAGATTTGAACATGATTTTATGATTTTAATTAAACAAACAAAACGGAGGTAGTCTGTCAATCAAATCAAATATTGCTCAAATAAAATATGTAGGGATACATGATGTGGGTTTGGCGGGGGTTCGCGCCAAACAAAATGTTGTATAGCGGTACTGCTAAATACATTTACCTCAAATTGGATTATGGGTGTAAATACAACCGCTTGACCGAGCGCAATATCCGCTTGAGAAACCGTGGCATCGTCAAAATCAGCTGTAAAATACGTTATCTCGCAACACTCCTTGTTAAAATCCGCATGTTTGCTTTTGGCTGGAGTACCGCAACAGTCTTTCATCTGGCGATTCATTGAAGTTTCGACCAAAACATCATGGCAAAAGTGCATTCCAAAACTGATTTCTAACGAAAGTAGCAACGTAAACATTCCCAATAAAATAGCACCTGTTTTCCTCATAAACTTAGGTCAAAGTTAGTGATTTTATCGTTTTGCCATTTAATACTTCCAAAGTTCTATCTCTTACCTGTTCAAAAACCCCTTTGATTTCGCAAACTTCCTCCTCACATTCATCACAAGAGCGGTAATAATTCAGCGAAACGCAAGGCAACATGGCAATGGGACCGTCAATAATACGCATGATTTCGGTGAGACTAATTTCTTCGGCTGGACGCAATAAACGAAACCCTCCATCCTTTCCTCGTCTACTTTCCAAAATGCGGTTGTTACGCAAATCGCGTAAAATAATTTCCAAAAACTTCCGCGGTATGTTTTGCTCGCGCGCAATATCAGCGGTCATAACTGACTTAGTACTATCGCTATTCCGTGCAATATATGTCAATGCTTTTATGGCGTATTTGCATTTGTTTGAAATCATAATTCAAAGGTAAAAAAAATAATTTCTATGAATCCTATCAATTTGATAGTATTTATTATATTTGCCTCGAATTTCAATTATGATACTCGATCAAATCCTCATAACGACAAAGAAAAACAGCCAAACTGTAAAAGGCGAACGGCTGTCTAGATCGTTTGTAAAATCGATTAGTTGGCGTGCTATTGGAACAATCGACACCATCATCATCTCCTATTTTATTACCGGAGAATTGTCGTTTGCATTGTCCATTGGCGGTATAGAATTGGTCACCAAAATGATATTGTATGTAATTCACGAACGTGTATGGAACACCGTTAAATGGGGAAAAAAATGAGTCAAGCGTTAGCAGATAAACTTAACAGTACACTAGGCGCATTGACAGATTTAAATGCGCTTTTTGATTTTTTAATCAACCAAGAATTGGGAAGTATTGCTTTTTCTACCTCTTTAGGGCAAGAAGACCAAGTAATTACGCACCATATTGCCACAAACAAACTGCCTATTGAAATATTCACCCTAGATACAGGACGGTTGTTTCAAGAAACTTATGATGTTTTGGACATCACCCAACGAAAATTTAAAACGCCGATTCGGGTATATGCCCCAAATACTGTAGAGGTTGAAAACTTAGTTACTGCAAAAGGACCAAACAGCTTTTACGAATCTGTAGAAAACAGAAAAGAATGCTGTGGTATTCGAAAAATTGAGCCGCTAAAGCGCGCCTTAACAGGCAAAAACGTTTGGGTTACTGGCTTGCGTCAAAGCCAATCGCAAAACAGAGCTGACCTCAATTTTTTCAGCTACGACAACGCTTTTAACATCCTAAAATTCAACCCCTTACTGCATTGGTCGTTAGAGGATGTAGCCGCGTATTTAAACCGACACAAGGTACCGCAAAACAAACTGCACGCCAAAGGCTTTGTGAGTATTGGCTGTGCTCCATGCACACGCGCCATAGCACCTGGAGAAGACATCCGTGCTGGACGTTGGTGGTGGGAAACCAGTAAAAAAGAATGTGGACTACATAGCATAAAATCATGAGTATCCTAAAACAATTAGAAGAAGAATCTATATACATTATCAGAGAAGTAGCAGGACAGTTTAACAATCCGTGTTTGCTGTTTTCGGGTGGAAAAGATTCCATTACGCTTTTGCATTTGGCACGTAAAGCCTTTGCGCCTGCTGCCATTCCCTTTCCATTGGTGCACATCGACACTGGGCATAATTTCCCTGAAACCATTGAGCTGCGGGATAAACTTGTTGCCGAGCATGGACTGCGACTTATTGTGGGGAGTGTTCAGGAAGATATTGATGCAGGAAATGTAATAGAGGAAAAGGGACGACACGCCAGTCGCAACAGTTTGCAAACCACTACACTATTGAACACCATTGAAAAATATAAGTTTGATGCCTGTATGGGCGGTGCACGTCGAGATGAAGAAAAGGCACGTGCCAAAGAACGTGTGTTTTCTGTGCGAGATGATTTTGGGCAATGGAACGAAAAACTACAACGTCCCGAATTGTTCGATATGCTAAACGGCATGATTCACAACGGGGAAAATGTTCGAGTGTTCCCCATAAGCAATTGGACAGAATTGGACGTTTGGGACTATATCCGTCAGGAGCAATTGGAGATTCCTTCCATTTATTATGCACACGAGCGCGAGGTGTTTTTAAGGGATAATCAATGGATGCCCGTTTCAGACTATGTGCAAGTGGCAGAAAACGACAAACGCCAAGTTGCCTCGGTACGCTTTAGAACCGTTGGCGATATGAGTTGTACAGCAGCTGTATTATCAGAAGCTACTGTACTGGATGATATTATCGATGAAATTGGGGGTTCAGATTTTTCGGAGCGTGGCGCACGTATGGACGACAAGCGATCGGAAGGAGCTATGGAAGAACGTAAAAAAGTAGGGTATTTTTAAGATGGAACTAATCAAAATTGCAACCGCAGGAAGTGTTGACGACGGTAAAAGCACCCTAATCGGGAGGCTATTGTATGAAACAGGAGCGTTGAAGACCGACCAAATTGAACACATTGAAGAAAGGAGTGCTGCAAAAGGGTTCGACTATTTAGACCTTTCGCTAGCCACAGACGGTTTGCTTACCGAGCGTGAGCAAGGCATTACCATTGATGTGTCACATATTTTCTTTTCAACTCCTAAACGAAGGTTTATTATTGCCGACTCGCCCGGACACGTGGAATACACCCGAAACATGGTTACAGGAACCTCAACTGCACAAGCGAGCATCATCCTGTTGGATGCCAGAAAAGGGGTCATTGAACAAACCAAACGCCACTTTTTTATCACACAGCTTTTGGGCATAAAACACATCATTTTTGCAGTGAATAAAATGGACTTAGTGGACTATGATCAAGCTGTTTTTGAAGAGATCAAAGCTTCCCTTCTGGTACTTGTAGAAAAACATGGGCAAGATGGAGTAGCCTATCACTTCACTCCAGTATCGGCATTGTACAACGAAAATATTGTTGCACCCTCTGAAAAGTTAGCGTGGCACAAAGGAGCGCCGTTGTTACAGCTTATTGAAACCTTGCCTATTGAGAAGAATCAATCGCACGATGCAGCCTTCCAAATTCAATATGTGATTCGACCAAAGCGCGAAGAATTGCACGACTATCGAGGTTTTGCTGGCAATGTCCGCTCGGGAAGTTTTACTGTTGGCGATGCCATAACCATCCACCCCTCAGGCAGAAAAAGCTATATAAAAACCATTGAAAAATACGGCAAAAACGTGGAGCACCTCCACGCCGGCGAAAATGGCACTATCCTTTTGGTAGATGAAATTGATGCCTCAAGAGGCGATAGCATACTCTCCGAAAATGCAACTGTAGCGCAAGGAAAAAACCTAAGCGCCACGTTTTGTTGGATGCAAGACACGCCCATGTTATCAGGGAATAAATACTGGCTACAGCAGGGCGTACAGCGCAGTTTGGTAAAGGTAAAAGGGGTACGTTCAAAAATAGATTTGGATGCATTGGAACACCGTCAGGTAAATCAGTTAGAGCTCAACGATATTGGAAAAGGGGCATTGGCATTGGCTCAGTCCATAAGCAGTAAATCTTACAGCGAAAATCCAGCGTTAGGTGCCTTTATTTTAATTGACCCACAAACTTTTAACACCGCTGGTGTAGGCTTTATAGAAACCGTATGAGAAGTTTTAGAACAGAAATAGAAGACCCCATTGTTGAGCAGGACATCCTAGATTTGGAGCGCAAAATTTTTGCATTCAAAGAAGGTAAAATGGACGAAGAAAAATTTCGTAGCCTTCGCCTGGCGCGTGGCGTTTATGGACAACGTCAAGAAGGTGTTCAAATGGTGCGCATCAAAATTCCATACGGGAAGTGTACGGCAAAGCAATTGCGTCGTATCGCAAAAGTATCGGACGAATATTCAAACGGAAACTTGCATATAACGACCCGTCAAGATATACAAATCCATTATGTTTCATTAGACCGAACCCCCGAGCTTTGGGCGGAACTGGAACAAGACGATATTACCATGCGTGAGGCCTGTGGAAACACCATTCGCAACGTAACAGCATCGCCTTTGGCGGGTGTAGACCCTAACGAACCCTTTGACGTTACGCCCTATGCACATGCCTTTTTTGAATACTTTTTACGAAATCCCATTTGCCAAGATATGGGACGAAAAATCAAAATTGCCTTTTCAAGTTCGGAAAAAGACGATGCATTGACTTTTACACATGACATTGGATTTATTCCAAAAATTAAAGACGGAAAGCCCGGATTTAAAATGCTTGTTGGCGGTGGCATAGGCGCACAGCCTAGAGTTGCCGATGTGATTCATGAATTTATTTCGGCAGAAGAGTTTATTCCGTTTACCGAAGCGGTAGTTCGTGTTTTTGACCAATACGGCGAACGCAATCGCCGCAACAAAGCACGCATGAAATTCTTGATTAAAGAACAAGGATTTGAAACATTTTTGGAACGTGTACTAGGTGTATATCAATCAATCACTCCAAAGAAAATAGAAATATCAACAGCTGTGTTGGAGCAAAAAAATACGGCAACTTTTGAGGCTAGTAGTGTTGTAGATGCGCAGTATACCGCATGGAAAACGAGTAACGTTATAGCCCAAAAACAAGAAGGGTTGGTTGCAGTGGGTATTGCCATTAACCGTGGCGATATTTCCTCAGACAAAGCCCGTGCCCTAGCCGAAGTGGTAGAGGCATTTTGCGGGGACGATTTGCGCTTTACCATTGGACAAAGCATATTGTTACGAGGCGTAAAAGAAGACAATCTCCCTGCGCTTTATTTGGCATTGCAAGAATTGCAACTGGCAAAGGTTGGATTTCACAAAATCAACGACATTGTGGCGTGTCCCGGTACAGACACCTGTAATTTGGGTATTGCCAGCAGCATGGGATTGGCAGCGGAATTGCAGCGTATCATCGAAGAAGAATATCCAGAAGTGATTGAAAAACATCAACTAAGTATAAAAATCAGTGGATGTATGAATGCCTGTGGGCAACACGCTATTGCTGATATTGGTTTTCAAGGCATGACCGTAAAATCGAATGGAAACATTGCCCCTGCCACCCAAGTGTTGCTAGGAGGCGGTGTCCTTGGAAATGGAGAAGGACGTTATGCTGATAAGGCACTGAAAATACCTGCAAAACGTACACCGCAAGTATTGCGTTGGTTGTTGGAAGATTTTGATGCCAATGTACAACATGAAGAGACCTTTTTACAGTATTATCTTAGAAAGGAAACCGATTATTTTTATCAAAACCTAAAGGAATACGCAGAAGTATCCAACTTAACGGATGAAGATTTTGTAGACTGGGGCAACGAAGAGGTATATGAAAAAGCCATTGGCGTGGGCGAATGTGCCGGTGTTACTATAGACTTGGTACAAACGCTATTAATTGATGCCGAAGAACAACTTGAAAAGGCTAAAGAAGCCTTGGCAACTCAATCTTGGGGAAATAGTATTTATTACAGTTATGCGGGTAGTATTCGAGCAGCAAAAGCGTTGCTGACCACACGTGCCGCCAAAATTAATTCGCACCACTCCATCATTGATGCATTTGAAACACACTTCCCTACCTATCAAAGCATAAGCGGAAATGCTTTTGGTGAAATTGTTCGATTATTGAATACTACTTCGCCAAGTGAGGACTTTGCCCGTTACTATTTTGATGAGGCGGTGCATGTCATGAATTGGATTAAAGATTTTAGAAATGCACAACAAAATTAAAGGAGTCTTAACCCTAGTGGGGGCAGGTCCAGGGGACCCTGACTTAATAACACTTAAAGGGGTTAACGCGATAAAAAAAGCGGATATCATTTTATACGATGCACTTGTAAACCCTGAAATTTTGGCGCACAATACCACGGGAGACCATTATTTTGTTGGAAAACGCAAAGGCGAGCATTCGTATAAACAGCATGAGATTAACAGCATGTTGATAGATTTTGTTCTTGAAGGCAAAAATGTTGTTCGGCTTAAAGGGGGTGATGTTTCTGTTTTTGCGCGTGCAGCAGAAGAAATTGCCTATGCAGAAAAACATGGCATTTTTGCAACACTGATTCCTGGCATTTCATCCTATTCAGGGATTGCAGCTGCGCACCGCATTCCATTAACAAAACGTTGTACCTATGAAAGCATCTGGGTAAGTACAGGCTATACCTGTGACGGAAAACCTTCGCCTGACATTGTGCAAGCAGCACAGTCTTCGGCTACCGTAGTTTTGCTAATGGGTATGTCACACTTGGAGGAAATTGTAGCTATTTTCAGAAAGCACAAACCCGCATATTACCCTGTGGGTATTGTACAAAACGGAACCTTACCCAACGAAAAATGGGTAACAGGCACTTTGGAAAACATCGTTTCAATTGTTGAGGAAAACAGCATTAGTAATCCTGCAACTATTTTTGTAGGACCTGCCGTACAAGACCCAACCGCTTCTTGGAAACATCAAGCCGAATTTCAATACGTATGAACACCCTCTATCCTATCTTTTTAAAAACAAATCAGCTTCATTTTCTTGTTGTGGGAGGCGGTTTTGTAGCATTGGAAAAGCTAGAGTTTTTATTTAAATCTTCTCCAGATGCCAAAGTTACTTTGGTAAGCCCTATGGTTAGAGAAGAAACGCAAACCTTTATTGCAGACAAAGACGTAAACGTAATTAAACGACAGTTTCATCCGCGCTTTTTGAGAAATAAACATATTGTTATCGCCACAACAGACAACCCAAAAGTGAACGAAAGGGTGTACAAATTGTGCCGAAAAAGGAACCTTTTGGTCAATGTTGCAGACAATCCACCCTTGTGTGATTTTTACATGGGTGGTATCGTTACCAAAGGGAATTTGAAAATTGCCATTTCCACCAACGGAAAATCCCCTACTTTAGCAAAACGGTTGCGTCAGTGGCTTGAAGGCTTTTTGCCAGAGGAAACCGACGCGTTGCTCGATAAACTTTATGTGTATCGAAATAGGTTAAAGGGTGATTTTGAACAGAAAATTGCAGCTATGAACACATTAACAGAGAAATTACTCGAACAACATGATTAAGACAGATATCATTATTATCGGGGCAGGACCCGTAGGACTTTTTACCGTTTTTGAGGCAGGATTGATGAAACTTCGTTGTCATCTTATTGATGCCATTCCGCAACCCGGAGGGCAGCTTGCTGAAATCTATCCTAAGAAACCCATTTACGATATTCCGGGCTACCCAACCGTTTTGGCAGGTGAATTGGTCGATAATCTTATGGAACAGGCAGCGCCTTTTAAACCTGGATTTACATTGGGTGAACGTGCCGATAGCATTGAAAAACGAGCCGATGGAACCTTTGTGGTTACTACAAGCAAAGGCACAAAACACCATGCACCTGTGGTAATGATTGCCGGAGGATTGGGAAGTTTTGAACCTAGAAAACCGCTTATTGACAACCTTGCTGATTTTGAAGACAAAGGCGTGCATTATATTGTGAAAGACCCTGACCAATTTGAAGGAAAAGACATGGTTATTTCTGGCGGTGGCGATTCGGCTTTAGACTGGGCAATTTACTTTGCCGAAAAGGGAAGCCATGTGCATTTGGTGCACCGCAGCGACCGCTTTAGAGCACACAAAGACTCTGTTGCTCGCGCACACGAATTGGCAGCGGCAGGCAAAATGGAACTCCACACTTTTGCTGAGGTAAAAGGATTAGAAGGAACAAATGGGTTAGACACTGTTGTGATTCATTCCAAAGAAGAAGAGACACACATTAAAACGGATTTATGGTTTCCCCTATTTGGATTGTCTCCAAAACTTGGACCCATTGCCGATTGGGGGCTAGAAATTGACAAAAATGCCATAGTGGTGGATACCTTTGATTACCAAACCAACCGCCCTGGTATATTTGCCATTGGCGATGTTAATACCTACCCTGGAAAATTAAAATTGATTTTATGTGGTTTTCATGAGGCAACACTTGCCGTACAAACTGCCTATAAAATCATTAACCCGGACAAAAAATTTACACTCAAATACACCACCGTACAAGGCGTGCAAGGATTTGAGGAAGAGCAACCTAAAGAAACTGTCAAGTCTTGAGTACAGATATCAGTATTACGGTCATAGACCGCAAAGGAGAAGCGCACGAATTTACCGTACCCACCGATATGAACCTCAATCTTATGGAGGTATGTAAAGGCTTTGAACTTCCCGTGGAGGGGGTTTGCGGAGGCATGGCAATGTGTGCCTCATGCCAAGTGTATGTGCTTACAGAAACACATTTTGGCGAACGCAACGACGACGAAGAAGCGATGCTAGACGAAGCTTATTTTGTACAAGAAAATTCACGTTTGGGCTGTCAAATTCCCATTACGCCCGAGTTAGACGGACTAAAAGTAGCATTGGCTCCAGAAGCACCATAAAAATCACTTGTTCATAAAAGCCTTAACTCGCTGTTGCGCGTTTTGATTGATATCTTCCCAAAAAAAAGTGATATCAAAACGATGGTAATCTTTGAGAAAAGACACCCAAAAGCGTTTAGGTACTTTGGGCAAACTTACCCAAAGCAATCCATCTGTAACCGCTACCTGTAAACATTCAGCAATCATTTCTTGATTATAATAAAGCAATCCTTTGTGGTCAGCGAAATCACTTGAAGAAGTGCTATCCCAAGTAATGGGGTTTGTAGTTACAGCACCTTTGTACCAATCTGCATATTTGGGCAGTTCCCCCATTTTGTAACTGTTCCAACTTACATAGCCTCCTGTAGCGGCTGGAGAAGTCAAGGGCTGTAGCGTTGAGAATTCATTTTCTTGAACACGTGTACCCACCAAATACGCAGCCACAAGTTTTTGCTGCAGCTCGGTACCATCAAAAAAATCTTGTAACAGCTTTTTTAGGTGAATTGCACCCTGACTATGACCTGCCAAAATAATAGGGCGGCCCTTGTTTTCATTAAGCAAATAATATTCAAAGGCAGCCTTAACGTCAGCATATGCTATTTTTTGAGCATCTAGTCCTCCGTGGTTTACATAGGGCTCAAAAAAAGCGCGGTAATGATTTTGACGGTAATACGGTACAAAAAGACGTGCAGCGGTTGCCCATGCCGCAGCTTGATACGGAACCACCCATTTAAGCACATCTGTATTGATAACACTATCATTGATAGGCGCATTCCAACGAGTATCTTTTTTATTCGTTAGCAATGTTGGATAGACAAAAAACACATCTGCGTGTTGGTTTTTGGTGGGGCTTCCAATGGTTTTACCGTCAGCTGCTTTTCCCGCATACACCGCCCAATTTTTTTTATCCGCATAGGAAATTGATGTATTTGGAGAAACAAATTCTTTACTGCGATAGGTTGCCCCACACGAAGTAAAAAACACAAGTAAACCTCCCAACAAAAAAAGTATCTGTGGACGCATAGCAATTTTTTGTTCAAATATGCAGAAAATTTAGTTACATTCGATTCATGAAAAAGATATTCCTTCTCACATTAATATTTACGACATCTATTAGCTGCCAACGCAGTCAGTTGGAAATTGGATTAAACCCCAAAAGTGGTTCAAATGCTACAGGCTTTGCCTTATTTGACGAGCAAAACGGCACCGTTAGTCTCAGTGTAACTATCCGTGGATTGTCTGAAGGCACACACGCCATACACTTGCACGAAAAAGCGGATTGCAGTTCTGATGATGGCAAATCAACTGGAGGACATTGGAATCCTACCTTTGCACCACACGGTGCTTGGGGAAGCGATAACGGCTATCACAAAGGCGATATTGGAAACTTTGAAGTTGGCGCAGACGGTATTGGCAGGGTGTATTTTGAAACCGATGAATGGTGTATAGGCTGCGAAGACGAAACCAAAAACATCATAGGAAAAGCCATTATTGTGCATCAGGGGACTGACGATTTTGTATCCCAACCTTCGGGTGCGGCGGGAGCGCGTATCAGTTGCGCCGGAATTGTAGAGTAATTATTTTTTTCGGACTTGCCCGATAGCTTCTGCAATTTGTGCCACCAACTCCTCATTTGATTTTTCCAAATCAAAGGTAATGGGAGGTTTAATATGCATGGTCTGTTTGATTCCCTTCTTTTTGATAAAGATTCCTTTTTTATCAAAAGAACGGCGGAAACCATCAATTTGAATGGGCACTACAACAGGATTGTAGGTTTTAATAATATGTAACGTTCCTTTTCGAACCGGCGCAAAAGGCCTGGTCGTCCCCTGTGGAAACGTAATCACCCAACCATCATTTAATGCTTTTCCAATATTGGAAATATCACTCATTTTAACCTGGCGGTTAATAGCTTTGCCCTTTTCACGCCAAGTGCGCTCAATGGAAATAGAACCTGTATATGCCAAAATACGTGGCAACAGCCCTGCTTTCATGGTCTCTTTGGCAGCAATATAGTAGACGTTGAGTTTGGGTCGCCATATGTAGCGCAAATAATTCAGATTATCATCTCTGCCCGCCAAGCTCGCAAAAAATACATGCATCATTGCGGTTACATCAGCAAAATAGGTTTGATGATTGGAGATAAATAAAACATTTTTGTCGGGCAATTGCCGTATTATTTCTGAACCGCGAATGTGAAGATCATTAAATCCATTGAATCTACGGCGCGTAAAAAAGCCCAACAGGCGAATGAGCCAGAGCTTTACGATCAGATAATGTCCAAAAGGATTTCGCTTTAACACGATTTGGTTTTGTATAGCAAAAGTACAAAAGGTAAACAAACCATCATATAATAAGAAAAATGTAATTTTACGACATGTTGAAACATTCAAGGAAACGGGTTCTTTCTCTAGTATTTATGGGAGTTATAGTTTCTTGTAGCACTTCAAATTCAACTAAAAAACCACAGGCAGTTGCCGTCAAACAAAAAGCGGTTACACCAAAAAAAGTGGAAATGCCCAAAAAGAAAAGCGACCTCCCGCTTACAGACGAAACGGCTATCCCTTTTTTGCAACGCTATGGGCAAGAAAATCCTGAAAACAAAGTACGTATTGAAACGCCACTTGGCAACTTTGACATTTTGCTTTTTGACAAAACACCGTATCATAGGGCAAATTTTATTTTTCTTACCAAACAAAACTATTTTGATGGCACTTATTTTCATAGGGTAGTTCCCAATTTTATCATTCAAGGGGGAAACTCAGATAATTATGATACAGGGCAAAAACGCCGAAAAATCGGAAAATACTTGTTACCTCCCGACACACGAAAGGGGTTTAAACATCATAGAGGAGTCGTATCTATGCCAAGCAGTGAAATTGAAAACCCCCACAAACTGGCTTCGCCATATGAGTTTTTTATTGTTCAGCAATCGCCTGGTGCTTACCATTTAGACGGAAATTACACCCCCTTTGGAAAAGTAATTCGTGGCATGGATGTTGTGGATGCCATTAACGCCTTGCCTACTGACAAACGCGAGTGGCCCTTAACCAATATGCGTATGCGTATAACTGTTTTAAACGATTAACCATGACCATTACCCAACTCAAATACTGTATTGCCGTTGCCGAGCACCGGAACTTTACTGCTGCTGCAGAAAAGGCTTTTGTAACACAACCCACATTGAGTATGCAAATCCAAAAATTGGAACAAGAACTAGACGTGAAAATTTTTGACAGAGCCCAAAAACCCATTGGACTAACCCTTGTTGGGGAAAAAATAATTGATCAAGCACGCCTTATTGTTGCCGAGTCGGAACGTATGCAAGATGTTATTCAGCAAGAAAAAGGGGTTATTGGTGGCGTGTTCAGATTAGGGATAATTCCTACAATAATGCCAACGCTATTGCCCATGTTCTTACAAACTACCCTCAAGGCTTATCCGCAACTTAAGCTGGAAATAGAGGAAATGCCAACACAACAAATATTGGAGCAGCTCGAAAAGGGTACACTAGATGCAGGAATTGCTGCAACACCCCTAGGTTTTGAACAAATTGAAGAAAAGCCCTTGTATTATGAGCCTTTTGTAGTGTATGCACCCTCTAATTCAAGACTAAATAAAGTGAAAACACTTAGCACAGACATGCTAAAACAGGAACGTGTATTGTTGTTACAAGATGGGCATTGCTTTAGGGACTCTGCACTAAACATTTGCAAGCTGCAGCATGACTCGCCTACTCCCTTTCAAATAAACAGTGGTAGTTTTGAAACCCTTGTGCAATTGGCAAACGAAGGGCTAGGCATAACCCTTTTACCCTATTTACATGCACGACAACTGAGCACCGAACAGCAAAAAAATCTTAAGAATTTTTCAACTCCAGAGCCTGCTCGTGAGGTTAGTGTTGTGTACCACAAGCGCGGACTAAAATTGCATATCATTAACGCACTTCATGAAAAGATTCGCGCCATTATTCGAGGGGCAATCGCCTATGAAGACGTAAATATTATCAGTCCGAAGGCAACGTAGACTTTTCGCGCTTTTCTATCCAATTTTTTAGGCGATTGTAATCATAAGAACTCAAATACGCCTTTGCCTTTTGTAACTCCTTGTTGAACAAACTAGGATAGCCATACACCTTAGACAAAACGGTCTTAAAATAAGAGAAATTTGGTTTAGGTGACATCTTGGTTAGTTTGATACGAATTAACTTAAAAACCCAATATCAGAATGTTGTAAAAATGTTAATTTTTAACCTTTATGGACCATAAAAAAGAAAAGGAAGAAACCTCATCGCCTTGTTCATCCACCCCTTTGGCATGAAGCCAAATCTGTTGCGGTTCATGTGTTGCTTTTTGAATGACACTAGAAATTTCAACGCCCTGAGAACAATCAAACACAATTGTTCCAGTTGCCTTTTTTGAAAAGGTTGCCTTGGTCTCAACAACGAGCATAGAGGCATTAACGCATGCCGTTTTTAAATTTTGCATTAGCAAAACACCTGTTGACAACTCAGCTGCCATACCCTGCACTGCCCAAAACATAGACTTAAATGGGTTTTGGTTTGCCCATTTTAGACGGACACGAACCGCACACGATTCCTCATTAATGGTACTGACACGCACACCCGAAAAATACGCTGCCGGAAGTTTAAAAAGCGTAAAATTCGTAATGGATCGCGGAGTTATTTTCATGTTGCAAAACTATTCAATTGCTGCAAGATAGCGTTCAGCATCTAAAGCTGCCATACAGCCTGTTCCAGCTGCCGTTACCGCTTGACGGTATTCTTTGTCTTGCACATCGCCAGAAGCAAATACTCCAGGAACATTTGTCTTCGTAGATTTCCCTTGAGTGATTAAATACCCCGCTTCATCCATATCCAACTGTCCCTTAAAAATATCTGTGTTTGGCTTGTGACCAATGGCAATAAACAGTCCCGTAATGGCAATTTCCTCCTTTTCACCCGTTTGATTATTTACCATACGCAATCCCTCAACTACTTGTTCTCCCAGTACCTCATCAATTTCGGTATTATAACGCAAGTCAATATTTGGGGTAGACGTAACCCTATGTTGCATTGCTTTTGAGGCACGCATCTGGTCTTTACGCACAAGCATGGTTACCTTATTACAGATATTTGCAAGATAGGTTGCTTCTTCGGCTGCTGTGTCGCCACCTCCAACAATCGCTACATCTTGTCCTTTATAAAAGAATCCGTCGCAAACGGCACAGGCAGAAACACCACCGCCACGCAAGCGTTGTTCACTAGGAAGCCCAAGATATTTGGCTGTGGCACCTGTGGAAATAATAACCGTATCGGCTGTAATTTCTTTGTTGTTGTCAATAGTTACACGGTGTACGCCGCCAACTTCCTTAGAAAATTCAACGGCAGTAGCCATGCCGATACGCACATCTGTTCCAAAACGTTCGGCTTGTTGCTGCAGTTGCACCATCATAGTTGGCCCATCAACACCCTCTGGATAGCCTGGAAAATTATCTACTTCAGTGGTAGTGGTTAATTGACCTCCGGGTTCCATACCGGTATATACAACTGGTTTTAGGTCGGCGCGAGCAGCGTAGATTGCGGCTGTATATCCTGCAGGCCCTGAACCAATAATTAAGGTTTTGATGTGTTCGGCTTGATTACTCATTCTAAAAATTTAACATTCAAAAGTAACGGATTAGAGGTTTTGAAACGAAAAAATACTATCAAAAGTTATTATCAAATAATTATTCAAAATGATGAAAAATTATGTTTGTATGGGTTGTGATATATTCTATATTTGCAATCCGTTTTACGGGGTGTAGCGTAGCCCGGTCATCGCGCCTGCTTTGGGAGCAGGAGGTCGCAGGTTCGAATCCTGCCACCCCGACAAAACATTTGGGATGTTTTGACATGGTCATCGCGTCCCGATGTGATCGGGAAGGTCGCAGGTTTGAACATAACGAAGTGTTCTCACGCCTTGGCGTAATCCTGCCTAACGGCAGGCAAGCCTGCCACCCCGACAAAATTTTTACCACGGGATGTGGCGCAGCCTGGTAGCGCACACGCATGGGGTGCGTGGGGTCGCAGGTTCAAATCCTGTCATCCCGACTTTTTTCTAGCATATTGGCGCAGTAGCGCGTTCCGATGAATCGGAAGGGTCGCAGGTTCAAACTAAACGAAGTGTTCTCACGCCTTGGCGTAATCCTGTCATCCCGACTTTTTTCTAGCATATTGACGCAGTAGCGCATTCCGACAATTCGGAATCGCTAATGCAGGGGTTCAAAAATTAGTGAAGACCACCTCCCACGAGCATAGGCAGTGCCTCCTTTTTCAGGAACCAATCCGTTGGTATGGGAATTAAACTCCACACGAATTTTAGCATTTTTTTCTACCAAAACGTTTAAGAAAGTAGTGTCGGAGGGTGTAAAGTCACCAGACTCATCCGTTCTTGGATTTTGGTAAGTTCCAATCAATTTTCCATTTACCCGAATGCGATAGGTAGACTCGCCATCAAACTCCTTTAACGTATTTATTTTAATATGATATCGTCCTGATTCTCCTTTAAAAATTCCTCGGGCTGCAGCAAAAACTCCTTTATACTGCACAGCATTTACAGAAAGTACATTTTTTCCTTTCTTTTTTGTAGCTGGCACAAATCCGTTCAAAGCTAATTCAGGAAAATCTTGAACTGCCTCCATAATTATGGGATTTTGCTGTGAAAAAAGCATCACTGGGTATACTATTATTACCAAAAGAAAAAATACGCTTCGATTCTTAAACTCAACCATTTTAAAAGGAATTTTTATTGCTCTTTTTTAGCTTCAAGAGGAGTAAATATACATTATATATTTATCAAAATACACAATCTTTAATTTGTATTTACTTCAAAACTTACAACACTTTTCTTTACAGTCTACTATCTTTACAAAAACGTAACAATGATAATCGGATTTTGTGGCGGAACAGGTGCGGGCAAATCAACACTAGTTGAGTATGCAGCCGAAATTTTAGGAACACATGACACCCTTATTATCTCACAAGATCATTATTACAAACATGAACCCAAACGCACTTTTGAGGAACGTTCCCTAATAAATTTCGACCATCCAAATGCAATAGATTTTGATTTATTAACAACTCACATTAATATGCTACAAAACAGAAATGACATCCAGCGTCCAGTGTATTCCTTTGAAAATCACCTGCGCAAAGCCGAAACAGTGGTTTGTAAACCCAAAAAACACCTATTGGTTGAAGGAATTTTAATTTTTGCACACCAACCTTTAGTTGAACAGTTTGATTTAAAGGTGTATATTGAGGCAGCTAAAGACGTTCGTGTGCAACGGCGTATTGCTCGTGATGTTGCTTTTCGTGGACGGACTGAAAACGAAGTAAGGGAACGATTTAAAACCAGATTGCACGCCATGCATGAACAATTTATTGCACCACACAAACTTCATTCAGATTTAATTGTAAATAATAACGACAAAATTGAAACCGCTAAAACAACGCTCCATCAATGGATCAAAAAACAGCTAATGCATGAAAAAACTTCGTGAAAACCCTTGGTTTAAGCTCGCAACAAATATCTATGCGCTAATTGGTGTGTTCTTTGTCATTTGGATGGTTTTCTTAGACACAAACTCACTACTTATTTACCTGAACTTAGAACGTAAACTATCTGATTTGGAGCGGCAAAAAGCAGTTTTAGAACTCGACATCGAAAAAGATAAAAGAACACTATTGCTGTTAAGTGACTCTATAAAAAGGGAACGTTATGCACGAGAACAGTATTTTATGAAACGTAAAAACGAGGATATATACCTCATCGAATATACCGATAGTTTGCGTTAATATTTAACCAACATCCAAGATAAAAAAGATGAAACATACCGAACAAATGTTAAGAGAAGATGCGCTAAGCGGCAAGGCGATTGTTGTTACCGGTGGAGGTAGCGGATTGGGAAAATCCATGACACGCTATTTTTTACAGCTTGGTGCTAAGGTGGCGATAACGTCTAGAAATATAGAAAAATTAGAAGCTACTGCCGAAGAACTTTCCAAAGAAACTGGTGGAACGTGTCTACCTATTTCCTGTGACGTTCGTCAAATAGAAGAGGTTGAAGCCATGCACCAAAAGGTTATTGAGGCTTTCGGTAAGGCAGATATATTGGTGAATAATGCCGCTGGGAATTTTATTGCACCAACAGAACGCTTGTCTTCAAATGCCTTTGACACTATTTTGGATATTGTACTCAAAGGCACCAAAAACTGCACACTCACTTTTGGAAAACATTGGATTAAAACCAAGCAAAAGAACACAAATGTACTGAATGTGGTTACCACCTATGCCTACACAGGATCGGGTTATGTAGTGCCCTCAGCATGTGCTAAGGCGGGTGTACTTGCCATGACACGATCGTTAGCAGTGGAGTGGGCAAAATACGGCATGCGCTTCAACGCTGTTGCTCCTGGACCATTTCCCACAAAAGGCGCATGGGACAGACTCCTTCCAGCCCCTATAAAGAAAAAATTTGACCCCAAAAAACGCATTCCTATCGGGCGTGTGGGCGACCATCAAGAGTTGGCAAATTTAGCCGCTTACATGGTTTCCGATTTTGGGGCATACCTCAACGGCGAAGTAATTACTTTGGACGGAGGCGAATGGCTAAAAGGTGCGGGGCAGTTCAATAATTTGGAACAGGTTTCGAAAACCATGTGGGACATCTTAGAAATGGCGATACGAAAGAAAAAATAGTTAACAAAAATTTGATTTCTGGAACGGCATTTAAATAGTATTTTTACACTTTCAACGCAATCATGGGCAAAATCATAGCAATAGCCAATCAAAAGGGAGGTGTGGGAAAAACCACTACTTCTGTAAATCTAGCCGCTTCGTTGGGGGTATTAGAGAAGAAAGTGTTGCTTATAGATGCCGATCCGCAAGCCAATGCAACCTCGGGTTTGGGTGTAGATGTAGATAGTGTTAAAAAAGGCTCCTATCAAGTATTGGAACATACTGTAAAAGCTAAAGATGCCATCGTCAGTACCGACTCCCCAAACCTAGATTTACTTCCTGCACATATCGATTTAGTAGCTATCGAAATTGAGCTAGTAGACAAACCCAACAGAGAAACTATGCTTCGACAGGCGGTCGCTGACATAAAGGATGATTATGACTTCATTTTTATCGATTGTGCTCCCTCATTGGGACTAATTACGCTCAATGCACTAACGGCAGCAGATACCGTAATTATTCCTATTCAATGCGAATACTTTGCCCTTGAGGGTCTTGGCAAACTTTTAAACACCATCAAAAGTGTCCAAAAAATCCACAATCCTGAACTCGGTATTGAAGGAATGCTACTCACCATGTATGATTCGCGTCTGCGCCTTTCAAATCAAGTAGTAGATGAAGTCAAAAAACATTTTAACAATATGGTATTCAATACCATAATTCAACGAAACGTAAAGCTAAGCGAAGCCCCAAGTTATGGGGAAAGCATTATTGATTACGATGCGTCAAGTAAGGGTGCGTCTAGCTATTTGAAACTTGCACAAGAGCTCATAAACAAAAACAACTGATATGGCAAAAGCAAAAAAACGTCAAGCTATGGGGCGCGGACTTTCAGCCTTACTCCCTACCGAAGAAAACCTTCAAAAAGGAAACGTAGCGGGGCGTGTGTTGGAAGTACCGTTAAGTAAAATTGAAACCAACCCGTTCCAACCCAGAACGCAATTCAACCCTGAAACGCTTAGCGAACTTGCTTCCTCAATAGCCGAATTGGGAGTGATACAACCCATTACTGTTCGAAAAATGGGTTCCGAAAAATACCAACTGGTTTCTGGTGAACGTCGTTTTCGTGCTTCGCAGTCTCTTAATCTAGAGACCATTCCAGCCTTTATCCGAGTAGCAAACGACCAAGAGTCGCTTGAAATGGCACTTGTAGAAAACATTCAGCGAGATGATTTAGATCCCATTGAAATTGCCCTAAGCTACCAACAACTCATCAACGAAGTACAGCTTACGCAAGAACAAATGAGCAAGCGCGTTGGAAAAAAACGGTCTACAATCACCAATTATTTACGCCTTTTAAACCTCGATCCAATCATTCAATCTGGAATTCGTGATGGCTTTATTTCTATGGGACATGGGCGCGCACTTCTAGGTGTTGAAAACGCCAAAGAACAACTAAACCTGTACAAGAAAATTGTCGCCACAGGTATGTCAGTTCGTGCTACGGAACAAGCCGTGAAACCAAAAACAGTTACACCTAAAGCTGAAATCAACGACTTTACCGCTAAGCACATTGATGCCCTTAGCGAATTCTTTGGTGCTGCGGTGCAAACAACCGTAGACAAAAACGGAGGTGGAAAAATCATCATTCCTTTCGGTTCCGAGAAAGAGTTTAAAACCATCCGCAAAAAATTAAATTAGTGGTACGTTCTTGCCTTTTTGCGTTTATCCTGCTGACTTGCACTGTCTCTATTGCGCAACAAATCGTAGCAGACGACATCCAAAAAAGCGAGGATGAAGACCCGCTTCGTCCTGCAAAAGCGGCTTTCTACTCTGCTGTGCTGCCTGGTTTGGGACAGGTTTACAACAAACGTTATTGGAAAGTGCCGCTCGTGTATGGCGCGATAGGAGCATCTGTATATACCTATGATCTAAATCAAAAAAATTATGTGCGGTATAGAAATGCCTATAAAAGACGCATAGCCGGCTATAACGATGATGAATTTCAAGGGATTATCAGCAGTACAGACCGCTTGATAGACGGACAAGATTTTTATAAACGTAACCGAGATCGATCGATGCTTTTCATTTTGGGATTTTATTTTTTAAATGTTTTGGATGCTAATATTGATGCACACCTGAAGCAATATAACGTAAATAGCGACTTGAGTTTTAAACCTTATTTTGATGTAACACCCATCGATGCCACGCCAGCAGCAGGGATTCGTGTTGCTTTAACTTTTTAATTTAAACACACTAATGAAGATAGCCTTATTAGGATACGGAAGAATGGGTAAAGCCATTGAACACATTGCCACCTCAAGAGGACATGAAGTAGTAGCAAAAATCGATAAAGACAATCCCAGCGATTCGTTTGAACACGCAGATGTTGCCATTAACTTCAGTGTACCCTCAGCTGCGGTAGGTAACATCACTCATGCAATTCATCAAGGGGTTCCGGTGGTATGCGGCACAACAGGTTGGTTAGCACACAAAAACGATATTGAGGATTTATGTGCAGCAAAAAAAGGGGCTTTTTTATATGCTTCAAATTTTAGTTTAGGCGTAAACATATTCTTTGCGTTAAACAAAAAATTGGCACAAATGATGGCACCACATACGCAGTACAAGGCAAGCATGGAAGAAATTCATCACACCGAAAAACTAGACGCACCCAGTGGAACAGCAATTACGTTGGCTGAGGGTATCTTACCCCACACAAAGTTAAAGGGATGGAAACTTGAAGAGGAAGCTGGAGAAAAAGACCTTCCAATAAAAGCACTTCGTGAACCCCATGTGCCAGGAACACATACAGTAACCTACACCTCTGCTATTGATAAAATTGAGATAGAACACATTGCACACAACCGTGATGGATTTGCCCTAGGTGCTGTGGTGGCTGCCGAGTGGATTGCAGGAAAAAGTGGTATTTTTACCATGAATGACGTGTTAAACATCACCTAATCTTACAGCTATTATGACAACTTCACAATGGATTTTATTCGTAGGACTTTGCCAAGTCTACATATTTGTAAAGCTTTGGAAGCTCTATAAAAAGGCAGGGGTTTCACCACTTTTGGCACTCATTCCTTTCTACAATTCTATGGTATTATTACGGATTATCAAACGTCCACAATGGTGGGTAGTGCTTTTATATATTCCAATTGTAAACCTATTGATGCTCCCCGTAATTTGGGTAGAAACTTCAAGGAGTTTTGGAAAAACAAGTCTTGTAGACAGCTTTCTTTCGTGGGCAACCTTAGGATTTTATGGATTTTACTTGAATTACGTTGCCGATGTAAATTATCGTCCCGACAGATCGTTAGAGCCTCAAAGTAGTTTCGGGCAATTTATTGGGTCTATTATTTACGCAGTAGTTTTTGCCACATTGGTTCACGCCTATTTTATGCAGCCTTACATTATCCCCACAAGTTCCTTAGAAAAAAGTTTGTTGGTGGGTGATTTTCTGTTGGTGAGCAAATTCCATTACGGCGCACGCACACCACAAACGCCAATTTCTTTTCCTATGGTACACGACACCATACCGCTAGCTAAAGTGCGATCATATTTAAAAAAACCGCAACTCCCCTATTCCCGTTTTCCCAGACTTCAAAAAATAAAACGCAATGATATTGTGGTATTTAGTTGGCCAGCAGATACGGTGCGCCAATTTTTTAGAAAAGAAGCCGGGGTAGAAAAACCCGTGGATAAAAAATCGAATTACGTAAAGCGTTGCGTTGCCCTACCGGGTGATACGCTTTCGATTGTCGATGGTATTATTCATATCAATGCGGAGGAATCTATCATGCCCGACCGCGCCAAACCACTGTATAGCTATACCGCATATAACAGCAAAGGAATTTCTGCTAGGAAATTAATCGAGATGGGATACAACGACCTTAATCGAAAGTTTTTCATCTCAAATATCAGCCAACCCATGCTTAATGCACTTATTCCGCATTTGACAGGTTTTGGGAATAGAGATCCAAAGAATTACGAAGTATATACAGGCGCAAAAGGGCTCCCCATTGATGTAGTGCGTGCCTATCGCATACAAGCCAAAGAAATTCTTGAAAGCAGAAAAACCTTGTTTTTAACACTAAAAGAAGCGGAGGAACTACAAACAAAACTACCGTTAGATAGTTTAATACGTAAAATCAACTTCACAAGATCTTATAACGAAGTATACTTTCCCAATAATATCCGTTACAATTGGAACGAAGACCAATTTGGTCCCTTGGTAATCCCTAAAAGAGGTGTTAGTGTACAGCTCAACGCCAAAACTTGGCCGTTGTACAAAAAAATCATTCAAGATTATGAACACAACACGGTTTCCAAAAACGGAGACGTGATTAAAATTAACGGAGAATTGGCAACGTCTTACACCTTTTCGCAAGATTATTATTGGATGATGGGCGACAACCGCCACCGTTCTGAAGACAGCCGGTATTGGGGCTTTGTTCCCGAAGATCACATTGTGGGAAAACCCGTATTCATTTGGATGAGTATAGATGGATTTACTGAGGGGTTACGCAACTGGCGGGTGCGCTGGAACCGTGTATTCACCACTGTTGGCGGATCGGGAGAACCCGTTTCCTATCGTTGGTATTTTGTGGCTTTTATTGCGCTGTGGCAAGGTATTGCCTGGTTTCGTAAGCGAAAGAAAAAAGCGTGATGGAAACTGTTTTGGCACCCTTAGCCTATGGCGGTTCACTGACGCTTTGGGCATATTTGGCACAAGCAAAAAGCATTGTAGTTGAAAAACACGATCACTACCAAAAACAAACCCAACGCAACCGGCAATATATCCACGGGGCAAATGGAAAATTATTGCTCTCCATCCCTATTAAACATTTGGGTAAAGAAGGGTATCAACACTATAAAACCGTAGCCATTGACAATAGTTTTCCTTGGCAAGCGCAACATTGGAAATCCTTACAAACTGCTTATCGTTCTTCCCCCTATTTTGAATTTTACGAAGACGCTATTTACCCATCGTATCAAAAAAATTTCACAAGCCTTTATGAATTTAACACCAGCCTTTTTGAAGTCTTAAAAGGATTGATCGGAATTGAAACCCCTTTTTTATTTTCAGAAAAATACAATCCACACCCTCAACACCTTGATGTTCGAAGCGTATTGGAAGTAAAAAAGCAATCGGAAGTGGCTGCAGTTACCTATACCCAAGTTTTTGAAGAAAAGAATGGATTTATCCCAAATCTTTCGGTGCTAGATTTACTTTTTAATGTTGGACCCGAAAGTTTAGGCTTACTAAAACATTGTCCCTTACCAAAAAAAGTGTAACTTGTTGATGCGAAACCTTGCATCATGAGCGACCCTAAAATCATTGGCATTGGTGGCATTTTTTTCAAAGCCCAATTCCCCAAAAAACTACAAGAATGGTATGCAAAACACTTGGGGCTGGTACTAAATCCGTATGGCGCAACTTTTGAAATGCGCAATGCCAATAATCCAGAAAAAACGAAGTACATTCATTGGTCTGTTTTCGCAAATGACACCGATTATTTTGACCCTTCTCAAAAACCCTTTATGATAAACTATAGGGTACAAGAAATTGAGAAATTAGTCAGCAAATTAAAAAATATTGGGGTTACCATTATTGATGAAATTAAATACTATCCTTATGGAAAATTTGTACATATTTTAGATCCAGAGGGGAATACCTTGGAACTTTGGGAACCCAAAGAAGACTTTTTTGACACCATGAACGTTCCCACAAACAAATAAAAAGCAGGCCATAAGCCGGATTCTGTCGTGCCTTATCATTAATCTAGACGATGCATTACTGCAACGCTCTATCCGCCTACCCTCCAACTTGGGCGCGCTACCCTTAGCGTTGGTTTACATGGCGTTTCACCGCATAGAGTTTACCTGATTTCACTACAGCCAAACTGTACTTGCTTTCTGTTGCACTTGTCCTCCCCGCCTGAGGCGGATGACGGGTGTTACCCGCTATGCTGCGCTATGGTGTCCGGACTTTCCTCTCTTCGCAAATGGCGAACAGCGATAAGGTGGCCTGCGAGGCAAAAATAGGGATTCTTTGATTAGATATCGTTTTTGCAACGACCCAAGTTTGTGTATATTTACCTCATGGGGGAATACGTTGTATCGGCCTTAAAATACAGACCGCAAAGTTTTACGGATGTTGTTGGGCAACAAGCCATTACACAGACACTTCAAAATGCGATTGATGTAGGCAAAATTGCCAAAGCCATGCTTTTTTGTGGCCCTCGCGGTGTAGGAAAAACTACCTGTGCGCGCATTTTTGCCAAAAAAATCAATAGCGGTAACCTAGAGATAGACCCCAACGAAGATTTTGCCTTCAATGTTTTTGAACTGGATGCGGCTTCCAACAATTCCGTTGATGATATTCGAAGTCTTATTGAACAAGTGAGAATCCCTCCCCAAAAAGGAAATTACAAAGTGTACATCATTGACGAAGTACACATGCTCAGTTCTGCGGCGTTTAATGCATTTTTAAAAACCCTTGAAGAACCGCCAAAACACGCTATTTTTATTTTGGCAACCACAGAAAAACAAAAGATTATCCCTACCATTTTGTCACGTTGTCAAATTTTTGACTTTAGACGGATTAGCGTTAAAGATGCGCAAGCCTATTTGGCTGCCATTGCACAACGAGAGGGGGTTAGCGCTGAAGATGATGCCTTGCACTTGATAGCCCAAAAAGCTGATGGTGCCATGCGAGATGCACTCTCTATTTTTGATCGTATGGTAAGCTACTCGGGGGCAACACTTACCGCAAAGCATGTATCGCTAAACCTAAATATCCTAGATCATGACAGCTATTTGGAAATCACGGATATGCTCCTGCGGGGTGATTTACACAATAGTATACTGAAATTTAACACACTTGTGGAGTTAGGGTTTGATGGGTATCATTTTATCAATGGGCTCTCAAAACATTTTAGAGATTTGATGATGTGCCAAAACGATGGCACAACCAAACTTTTGGAAGTAAGTCCCGAAACAGAAGCTAAATTTCACACCCAAGCCAAGGCAGTTTCTACATCATTTTTACTTCAAGCGTTGGAATTGGCAAACACCTATGCCCTGCAATACAAAAGCAGTTTGCATCCACACTTGCAAGTTGAATTGTGTTTGATGCAAATTGCATCACTCAGTGAGGGCGAAAAAAAAAAGCCTAAGCCTTTCATAAAACCGTATCAAGAAGAAACATCATCAATAGCTTCGACAAGCGCAGCTACCCAATCGACAAGTATACCCAACACTAAGCAAGGCTCTGAAAACCAATCGGAAAATTTACCTGAGGAAACTAGAGAGGAAACAAATAGAGTAAATGAAGGTATTTCCACTGAACCCATAGCAATTGCAGAGGGAGGTGAAGCTACTACCACAAACGAATCTAGTGCAATAGAAAAAACGAGTGAATCCCCCAAAACAGTAGCCAACGAAGTTGAAGCACAAAAAACTATCACAACTGAAGAAGTGCCTATTGATACAACCGAAGAAAATCCTTTGCAATTAAATCTAGCTTCACAAGCGATTTCAGGATTCTCACTCTCCAGCTTACGTGTACAGAAAGCACATCAAAACAAATCTGACAACCAAGAAGAAGGCGCTGTTGTAAGAGAGCAAGAGGTGTTGCAAGAAAGTTTGTTGGTTTGTTGGGAACACTACACAAAACAAATGACTGAAAGCGGTTCGCGCAACATGGTGGCTTTGTTGCAATTAGATCAACCCAGACTAAAGCACAAAACAGAGATTCATCTTACCCTACCTAACGAGACCAACCGTGTTGAACTGGAAAAACACAGCGGGGCATTACTAACGTATCTTCGCAATACACTAAAAAACGACCATTTAAAACTTTCCCTTCATGTAGATGCCAAAGAAGATAAAAAGTTTGTGTACACAGCAGAGGATAAGTACAACGAACTGCTGCAGAAAAACCCCATAATCGAAACATTCAAAAAAAATTTCAACCTGGAGTATTAGTGTAACTCCTTATAAAGAAGTTTAATCATTCCATCGGCAAGACCAACCTTAGGCACAAATATTTTGTTTGCCCCACTGCATTTCATGGCAAGCAAGTAAATATGAACCGCTGGTACAATAACATCGGCGCGGTCGGGGTTTAGTTGCAAATCCACAAGTAATTCTTTGTGAGTACGTTGTTTTAAAAACTCATATTGCTCTGAAAGAAGCATGTACGAAAGGGGCTTTCCAATTTTACGCCCCGACATTTTAAACACTTTGTTTATGGTACCACCAGAACCTACTACAGATATACTCGCTATGGATTTGGTGTGTTTTTCAATCCAGGATTTGTACGTCTCCAACTCGCTGTCTTCCATCATTTTGCTCAGCATACGCACTGTACCAATCTTAAAGGATTTTGAGGCTATTGTCTTGCCGCCATGGATGATGGTTAACTCTGTACTTCCACCACCAACATCCACAAAAAGGTAGGATTTATGTGGCTTTACGATATCGTACAAATCTGTCATGGCGATAATCTCCGCCTCGCGTTTCCCATCTATCAACTCTACGGCTACTTCCGTTTCTTTTCGAATACGTTCGATAAGCTGGGACGCATTTTTAGCCTCCCGTAGTGCCGAGGTAGCACATGCCATATAATGCGAAACCCCGTGAACATCCATCAACATCTTAAACGATTGCATCGCATTGATCATACGTTGTTGGTTGGGCATACCAATAGAGCCGTGTGAAAAAGTGTCCTGACCCAATCGGATGGGCACACGCACCATAGCATTTTTGGTAAAAATAGTAGGTTTGTTTTTTCGCTCAATAACATTACTGACCAGTAAACGCACAGCATTTGAACCAATATCTATAGCAGCATATTTTGATAATCTCATGGGGTGTTCAATTTGTTCAGGTAATACATGTAAGTGGCTTCTTGTGATCGTAGTGGGGTAGCACCATTGGTGCGATAAATAGGTTTGCTATCATCATTTACCCAACGTGATTTTACATTATCATTCCAACTTAACTCAAAGGTATCTACCAACTCTTGTTGCACATCTCTATCGTAAATGGGGCATGATACCTCCACGCGATTATCCAGATTTCGTGTCATCCAATCTGAAGATGAAATTAAGATATCACGATCTCCGCCATTCTCAAAAATTACCATGCGAGGGTGCTCCAAAAACCGATCGATCACGCTGATAACTTCAATGTTTTCACTAATCCCTTTCACTCCAGGGACCAAACAACATATTCCGCGAACAATCATCCGAATTTGAACACCTGCCTGACTTGCTGCATAAAGTTCCCTAATCATATCATAATTCGTTAGGTTATTAATTTTGATGCGAATCAATGCATTCTTCCCCTCTTGTGCAAAGTGAATTTCACGTACAATACGTTCTTTCAACCCACTTGACGTAGTGAACGGGGAAACAAGCAAATGTTTATGTGAGGGCACCTTATAGCTTGTTTCTAAAAAGGTAAACACCCGATGTACTTCTTTGAGAATATGTTGGTTTGCTGTATAGAGGGTATAATCGGTATAAATACGTGCCGTGGATTCGTTAAAGTTTCCGGTGCTAACAAAACCATAGCGTTTGAGTTTGTCTTCTTCTTGGCGTTGTATCAAGCAAATTTTGGAATGTACTTTTAGTCCAGGTACCCCAAAAATTAATCTGACGCCCTCATTTTTAAGCAATTCTGCATAACGAATGTTAGACTCCTCATCGAAACGTGCTTGAAGCTCAATTTGTACCGTGACGCGTTTTCCGTTTCGTGCCGCTTGAATAAGAGCATTTGCCACTTGTGAATCATCAGACAAACGATAAATAGTTATAAAAATACTCTTTACTTTTGGGTCTAGTGCTGCCTCTCGCAGGAACCTAATCACATAAGCAAACGTATGATAGGGCGTATATTGCAAATAATCTCGCTTTGCGATTTGTGAAATCAAGCTTTGATCTAAGAAAAATTCGGCAATTAACAGTGGTGGCTTTTTTTCATAAAGCAAATCTTTACGTCCAAGCGAAGGAAATTTCATGTAATCTCGGCGGTTGTGATAACGCCCTCCTGGAATGATACTATCGCGTGAGCCAATTTGAAATTTTTCAAGCAATAATTCAAGGGTATCCTTTTCAATATTCTTGTCATATACAAATCGAACAGGATCTCCCTCTACACGTTCTCGCACACTCGATGCTACTTTATCTACATAACTTTTATTGATATCATCATCAAAATCCAATTCGGCATCACGTGTAAATTTTACCATGTGTGCCGAAATTGTAGTAGGTGAAAAAATGGAAAAAATATGATGCATCTGATGACGAATAAGATCATCTAAAAGTATGATGTACTTTTTTTCATCTCGTGATGACAATACTATAATTCGATCTAAATGTGTAGGGATTTGGATAAGCGCAAATAATGGTTCTGAGGCATTTTCTAGCTCCATACGAACAGCAAGAAAGGCGTTGCTGCCTTTATCATTTGGTATACGTGTTTGCGCGTTAATTAGCACCGCTATTAGCGATGGACTGACCTTTTCATTAAAATAATCATGTACAAAAGCGGCGTGGTCTTCATCTAAGGAATGTTCATCCAACACAAAAATTTGTTCCGATTTTAATTCTTCTGTAAGCGCTTGAATGGTAGCAAAACTTTCGTCTTGTAAAGCGATGGTCTTTTGGGTAATCTCTTGAAGGAGTAGCTCTGCTTTTTTAGCCTCTTCTGTTAAAGCGACGGCTTCCATTTGTGCAATACGCTTCACGGTAGCGTAACGTACCTTAAAAAATTCATCGAGATTATTGGAAAAGATACCAATAAACCTAATCCGTTCAATAAGGGGTACGTTGGAATCTTGCGCTTCTTGGAGTACACGACGATTAAAGTCTAACCAACTCAATTCACGATTTACAAAAGGAAAATCCATCAATTTTTTAGCATTTTAGGGAAAAAGCACTCGGCAGTTCCCGTTTTGATTGCTGACCACAAAGATACATCAAAGCGAAAAACGACAATACCAGCAGTGGGTATGTTCTCATCCGAAAATGCACTCAACTGATGCGCCAATGCCGTACAAGCGTGATTATGTCCAAAAGTAATTACTGTATTTTCGTCGTCAGGAAGACAACGTACAAACTCCAATACTTCCTCGCCACTAAAGTCATACAGCATTTTGCTTACCGAAAGTTTGTAAAAAGGTAGTCCCAATTCTTTTGTAACGATAAGGGCGGTGTGCGAAGCACGATTGGCAAAACTTGTGTAAGCAGCATCGATTTGAAGGTTTTTTGTTGCCAAAAATGCCCCCATACGGTGGGCATCGGAAATACCGCGTGTATGTAACGGACGGTCGGCATCGGAAACTTGTAATTCCCAAGACGATTTCCCATGACGCATCATTATCCAAGTTTTCATTCGAAAAGAATTTAAGGAGCTAAACGCTGCCTTGTCCAAGTATTGTTTTCTGATCTGACATACACAATCCTGTCATGCAAACGGTTGGGTCTGCCTTGCCAAAATTCTATACGTTTTGGCTCAACGGCAATACCTCCCCAATGTTCGGGACGTGGAATATCTTTTCCTTCAAATTTTTGAGTGAGAACTTCGAGACGTTCTTCCAAAACAGTCCTGGAATTAATAGCTTTACTCTGAGGAGAGACGTGTGCTCCCAGTTGGCTTCCTCGAGGGCGAGAAGCAAAATAAGCATCGGATACCGCAACTGTTGTTTTTTGGGCAACCCCCGAAATAAGCACTTGACGTTCTAGATTTGGCCAAAAGAAGGACAGACTCACCTTGGGATGCGCCAATAGGGCTTTAGATTTTTGGCTCTCATAGTTGGTATAAAACACAAAACTATCGTCAATGTTTCCCTTAAGCAACACTACCCTGCCTTGTACACTCCCGTCAGCGTTCACGGTACTTAGCGTCATCGCGTTAACCTCCTCAACACCCCCCGCAGCAGTAACCTCGTCAAACCATTGCAAAAATAACGGTAAAGGCGCGTCGGGAGTATTGGACTCATCTAAAGTGTTGGCAGTATAATTTTTTCGTAGGTGTTCAAACTTCTTATTCATACCCTAAAGGTACGAATAAGCTTAAGAAATCACAGCCCCATCACTAGCTAAGATAACATGCGGGAAAATTTCCGCTGCTTCTGCTGCAAAAAGACTAAGATCTTTATAACGAGAAGAATAATGTCCTAAAATCAAACGCCCCACTTGTGCATTGCGGGCAATGGTTGCCGCTTCTTTTGCAGTACTGTGTTGCGTTTGTTGCGCAAGCTGCTCGTGTTGCTGTAAAAAAGTAGCCTCGTGATACAGCCAATCGGCTCCCTTGATGATAGAAACTATTTCAGGATGATAAGCCGTATCGCTGCAATACGCATATTTTTTTGCGGGATGCGGGGAAAAAGTAAGTTCGCGGTTTTGAACCATCTTTCCGTCAACAACCACATCTTGCCCCAATTGTAACAACCGGAATTGACTTTTGTCTACCCCTATTTCAGTAGTAGCCGTTGTATTTATCCGGCGTAATCCTTGTTTTTCAGCAAACAAAAAACCATTGGTATAGACTCGGTGCTTTAGAGGTATGGTATGCACAGTAACGGAATCATCTTCAAAAACACACTCAGAAACATCACTCTCAAGCTCATGGAAATGCAATGGGTAATTCGTCCAAGAATTGGCAAGTTTTAGCAAAAGTGTCAACGCCTCCTTGATACCTTTTGGTCCATAAATATGCAATGGGGCCTCGCGCCCCAACAAACGAAAAGAAGAAACCAAGCCCGGCAATCCGTAAAAATGATCCCCGTGAAGGTGTGAAATAAAAATATGCTTAATATGAACAAAGGACACTTTTGCTTTGCGCAGTTGCACTTGCGTGCCTTCACCACAGTCAATCAAAAAGCGATGACCTTTGATATCTAAAAGTTGGGCGGTAGGGTTTTTATTTTCGTGTGGAGTTGCCGAATGGCATCCTAAAATAGTTAATTTCATCAATAGCCCAAGTCTCGTTCAATCTCTTCCATATCAATCAAGTCCAAAGCTTCGAGAAGTGTGGGTGCGGTGGAAATATCCTCGGGGAGCGCATCAATAGACATCTCGCCAACAACCAAAACAAATGACTTATTTACTTGATCTTTGTTGTAAGCACTCAGTTCAGAAAACTCCAAAATATGGTGGGTTTGTAATTTTTTTCTGGCAGACAAATCCACAATAATATTTTGTTGACTCATGTTTTTGTAGTGCCCTTTTACTAAATTCCTAAAGTCAGCTCCAATGGGGTCAGTGGATTCCCAGCTAAAAATAGTGGTATGTTCTTCTTGACGAATCTGCATGGTTATTTGTTTGCTGCCAACAAATATAAGACAGCCATACGAACCGCCACGCCGTTTTCTACTTGGTCTAAAATTATGGATTGGTTAGAGTCAACCACTTCGCTAGAAAGCTCTACACCCCTATTTATTGGCCCGGGATGCATAATCACAATTTCTTTACCTAGTGCATCAAGCATGGGTTTGGTAATGCCGTAAAAGGCGGTGTACTCTCTATTGGAAGGGAAATAACTCGCCGACATACGTTCAAATTGAACCCGAAGCACATTGGCAACATCACACCAAAGCAGTGCTTTTTTAACATCTGTCTCAACAGTAACGCCCAAACTTGTAATGTGTTTTGGAATTAGGGTTTTGGGACCACAAACTTTCACTTCTGCGCCCAGTTTTTGTAAGGCGAAAATATTGGAAAGTGCCACCCGTGAGTGTAGAATATCTCCAATAATCACCACTTTTTTTCCTGCCACATCACCAAGGCGTTCTTGGATGGAGAAGGTGTCCAACAAGGCTTGCGTAGGGTGTTCATGTGCACCATCGCCAGCGTTAATAATAGTCGCGTCTACGTGTTGCGCCAAAAAACTAGCAGCGCCAGCACTGGCGTGGCGCATAACAACCATATCCACTTTCATGGACAAGATATTATTCACCGTATCAATGAGTGTTTCCCCTTTTTTGAGTGACGACATCGATGCTGCAAAGTTTATTACATCGGCGGAAAGGCGTTTTTGTGCCAACTCAAACGAAAGCTTGGTTCGGGTGCTGTTTTCAAAAAACAGATTAGCTATGGTAATATCGCGCAGCGAAGGTACTTTCTTTATCGGACGGTTGATAACTTCTTTAAACTGGGTAGCGGTTTCAAAAATAAGGCGGATATCCGCTTCGTTTAGGTATTTGATGCCCAGTAAGTGCTTTACGCTTAGTTTACTCATACTATTTGTTTACGAGATATACTGCATCTTCATTGTCTTCTTCTTCCCAACATACCACCACACGCTCGTTTTGGATGGCATCTACTTGCCGTCCGCAAAAATCGGGTTGGATGGGCAGATGGCGTGAAAACCTACGATCTATTAGTGTCAGCAACTGAATTTCTTCCGGACGCCCATACGAATCTATGGCAGTAAGGGCAGCGCGAATACTGCGCCCGGTGTAAAGTACATCGTCAATAAGTACTATGCGTTTTCCCTCTACGCCAACTTCCATGCTATTAATGTTGGCATTTAAAACTTTGTCACCACGTCTAAAATCATCTCTAAAAAAAGTAATGTCCAGTTTGCTCAGTTGTGCATTGGCAACCTTATATTCTTGGTGTAAAATCTGCAGCAGTCGCTCGGCAAGGCGCACCCCGCGTGGTTGTATTCCAACTAGAAGGGTTTGTGCAAAATCGCCATGAGTTTCTTTAAGCTGACAGGCTAAACGGAAAAGGATGATACGGAGGTCTTCGGCACTAAGTAGTAGCTTTTGGCTCATCCCAAAATTTTTACAAAAATAGCAAAATTTGATGGTTTTAGAGATTTTCTTTGATTTTCAAAAAAATTCCTACTTTTGAGTGAACCTTAAATCTTACAATTATGCTACAGAATGCCTACCGTTATTTTGCAGGAAGCTATTTCCAACTTATTCCACTAACTATTATCATTCAAGCGTGCATTGGCTCCATTGCAGTGTATTTTTTGCTGCAAGGAATTCCAACAGTATGGGATATGATACAATTGCTGCTATGTGTGGCTGCCACCACCATGTATTTGGGAGCTATTTTAGCACAAGTACACG